>Ga0316220_1000809_pt1 | contig 40443 bp, 21 predicted proteins | sample TBH18005metaG_FD_203632 | JGI IMG/M metagenome (GOLD analysis project Ga0316220, IMG submission 203632) | Freshwater microbial communities from Trout Bog Lake, Wisconsin, USA - TBH18005 | ecosystem: Environmental > Aquatic > Freshwater > Lake > Hypolimnion/Profundal zone | place: USA: Wisconsin... | reverse complement strand
TGAAACAGAAGAACCTTTGCTGGTAAAAATAGGTCTTTCGCCCGTTGATGTGGAAGGTGCAAAAAAAAATCTGGATACTGAAATCCCGGGTTGGAACTTTGACGGGATTGCCGCAAATGCCCTTAACGAATGGGATAAAAACCTTCGAAAATTTACCATCCAGGATAATGATGAACAAAAAAAGGAACTTTTTTACTCCTTTGTCTACAATACTATTGTCTACCCAATGCTTTACTCTGATGTCGATGGCCGCTTCAGAGGCCCTGATTTTAAGGTGCATCCTTCATTGGGGTTTCCGTATTATGCCGGAGTGATGGGTTTGTGGGATACTTTCCGTGCTGCCTGTCCTTTACTCACAGTTCTGAGACCGGATGTGGCCAACGATTATGTGAAAACCTGTCTGGCTCATTTTGACATTTTCGGACAACTTCCTATTTGGACATTGGCCGGAGAAGAAACTTTTCAAATGATCGGTCTCCCCGCTATCCCTTTTATTGCCGACTGTTACAGTAAAGGGATAAAGGGATTTGATACTGAAAAGGCGTTGAATGCGATGGTTACTTCGGCAAACAAAGATACTTGCGGCTTCTCAATGCGCTATTTTGTAGGTCTGAAGAACTATAAAAAATTTGGATATATCCCTGCTGACCTTGAGATGGAGTCGGTGGCACGCACACTCGAATATTCGTATGCTGACTGGACCATTGCACAAATGGCAAAACAGATGGGGAAGAAACATATTTATGAGACCTTTATAAAACGGTCAAAAAATTATAAAAATGTCTATGATCCTGCTTCCGGTTTTATGAGGGGTCGATTTGCCGATGGGAGCTGGCGCACTCCGTTTGACCCTTTTGAGTCAAACCATCGCAGGGATGATTTTTGTGAAGGGAATGCCTGGCAATGGACATTTTTCGTTCCGCACGATGTGATAGGGCTCTCCCAATTAATGGGAGGAGATCTGCAATTACAATCAAAACTTGATGCACTGTTCACATCAAATTCTGTGATAGCCGGCAAAAATGTATCAGGAGACATTTCCGGGATGATCGGACAATATGCTCACGGGAACGAACCAAGCCATCATGTGGCCTATTTGTATGATTATGTGGGACAACCATGGAAAACCCAGAAAATTGTCAGGCAGATCATGGATACCTTATATAACAATTCTCCGGATGGTATTTGCGGTAATGATGATACCGGTCAGATGTCGGCATGGTTTGTTTGGAGTGCGATGGGATTCTATCCGGTTAGACACGGAACTGGTGAATATATGATTGGAACGCCACTGTTTAAGCATCTCGAGTTGGCTCATGCTAAAGGAAAGCTTGTCATCCTTGCATCTGAGGTCTCGGCAACAAACAAGTATATTAAGTGCATCCATTTGAATGGCAAAGAATTAAATCGGTTTTATTTGTTGCATAATGAATTATTTTCCGGCAATGCCACCCTGGAGTTTGAAATGACCGATACACCTGTAATCAAATAAAATACAAATATAAAAATCGAATATCATGACTAATTTGTCGCGTAGATCGTTTATTACTACCTCAGCAACCATTGCTGCCGGGGCTGCAATTTTACCTGGCATTACCCAGTGTAAGGGATTTGGTAAGTTAAATATTGCAGTGATCGGAGTAGGTGGTCGAGGCAAGGATAACTGGAAGGAATGCATGAACGAAAATGTTGTCGCCTTATGCGATGTCAATGATTCAGCAGCGGCTGATGGATATAAAACCTTTCCGAATGCAAAAAGATTCAAGGATTTTCGGGTAATGTTTGATCAAATGGCTAATAAGATCGACGCAGTAATCGTGGCCACACCGGATCACATACACTTTTCGGCCACCATGGCAGCCATACAGCTGGGCAAACATGTGTATGTAGAGAAACCACTTGCACATAATATCTGGCAGCTTCGCACCCTTCGGAAAGCGGCAAAGCATTATAAGGTTATCACCCAGATGGGAAATCAGGGTCACGCCAATATGGGTATCCGGTTTATTAAGGAATGGTACGAAGCAGGTGTTTTAGGCGAAGTGAAAGAGGTAATGGCCTGGTCTGACGGACCGGAATTTTCAGCCGATGGGTGGTTTGGCAAACCAGATAGTTTCCCTCCTGTGAGTGAGCAGATACCGGCAGGCTTAGACTGGAATTTGTGGCAAGGGCCTGTTGAGCCGCGACCCTATAATCATTGTTATGTCCCTAAACAATGGAGAGGATGGTACGATTTTGGCAATGGAGTTCTGGGAGACTGGGGATGCCACACTCTTGATGCCCCCTTTTGGTCACTCGACCTTGGCATGCCAATATCTGTTGATAGTTTAGTTTGCAAGTCTTCACCTGAAGGGTTTGTCTCAGAACAATCTGTTTTAAAATTTGAATTCGCGGCGCGTGGAAATAAACCTGCTGTTACCCTCAAGTGGCATGACGGAGGTGCAAAACCGGAAAATCGTCCTGAATGGGGCCTTAAAGCATTGCCTGGTTCAGGAATGATTATGATTGGCGACAAAGCCTCCCTGTTCACCGATGGGCGTCCTGACAATCCCAAATTACTTATCCCGGATGTGGATTGGAATCACTTTACAAAGAATCTTCCTCCTCAAACAATTCCACGTGTTGAGGGTGGACCGCAGGCCGAATGGCTGAGGGCTATCAAAGGGGATGGTCCGATGCCAGGTTCTAATTTTGAATATTCTGCCCGGCTTACTGAAATGGCATTGCTTGGAGTACTTGCCCAACGTTTTAATACCCGGATTGAATATGATTCAGAAAATATGAAGGTTACCAACCACCCCGGATTCGACGTGCATATCAAGGAACCGGTTCGAAAAGGATGGGACTACGGGGAGGATCTTTGGAAAAGCTAGTTTTAAGATCCTGAATATTAATTATAATACACGGTAAAACTATGAGCACAGGTAAACAAATTTCAAGACGTGGTTTTGTACAGAGCTCTATTCTCGGATTGAGCTTGCTCCCTCTGGCATCTCTTGCTGAAACTCCTGTGACTGCAGGAAATTCACTTAATGTGGTCTGTATCGGAGCGCATCCTGACGACCCGGAGACCGGCTGTGGCGGTACATTGGCAAAATTTTCCCGGGCTGGTCACCAGGTGACAATCATCTATCTGACAACAGGTGATGCAGGGATCAAAGGGAAAAATCTTAAAGAGGCCGCTTCAATCCGGAAATCGGAGGGGGAGGCGGCCTGCAAAATTCTGAATGCCAAACCAATCTTTGTCGGGCAAATTGACGGCAATTCTGTGGTTGATAATTCGTGGTTCGATAAGATTCAGCAATTACTGGAGCTTGAAAAACCCGATATTCTTTTCACACACTGGCCTATAGATTCGCATAAGGACCATCTGGCAACAAGCATTCTGACCCAGCGGGCATACCTTCAAATGGGGGCAAAATTTCCACTCTATTTTTTTGAAGTATGTACAGGAAGACAATCACAGAATTTTTTACCTACTGATTATGTAGATATCTCGGAAGTTCGGGAACAAAAACTCAAAGCTGTATTCTGTCATGCAAGCCAGGGTTTTATGAGTAAGGAATTTTATCAGCTGGATCATGGACTTATGGAAGATTTCAGAGGATTGACAATCAGGGTTAAAGCGGCCGAGGCTTTCGTAAAACTAACAACCCGGATTGAAGCGATAATTTGAATCTCTTCTCTAATAAATCTTTCGGTTTAAATCAATTATATACTGATCAGAATGAAGTATGTCCAAGTGAAAAGTATTTTGAGTGTTGTATTTCTGTTTCTATTCTGGAATGGAGCTCTGTCTGTCACAGCTCAATCGAAGGATTCAAAAAATACGATCAATCATCAGTCGTTTCCTGAGGAATTAGTGAATTTCACCTCTTACCCCAAGAATCCAGTGTTCTCCGGTACAGGCGAAAATACGTGGGATCAGGTGATTCGGGAGCGTGGATGGATACTTCTGGAAGACGGAGTTTATCACATGTGGTATACCGGTTATACCAGCCCGTCGGGACAGGATACAGAGAGTCATCTTGGATATGCAACCTCCACGGATGGTCTGAAATGGACCAGGTATAACGGTAATCCAATCTACGATTCATGCATGGTTGAGGATATGTGTGTTATCAAATCGAAGGGGACCTATTATATGTTTGCCGAAGGGAGGGAGGATATGGCCCATCTGCTCACCTCATCGGACCGCATTCACTGGAAAGAGCAGGGTCGGCTGGACATCCGTTACCGAAATGGAAAACCTCTAACCCAAGGTTCGTACGGGACCCCAAGTGTCTGGCTAGAAGATGGTACCTGGTATCTGTTTTATGAGCGCGACGACCTTGGGATCTGGCTGGCAACCTCCCCCAATCTAAAAATTTGGACAAATATACAGGATGAACCGGTCATTCAAATGGGACCGGAATTATACGATAAATACGCAGTAGCTGTTGACCAGGTCATCAAATATCAGGGCTCTTACTATGCTTATTATCATGCAACGGAATTTAAGGACTGGCACGAATGGACTACTTGTATTGCAAAGTCTGGTGATCTGTTACACTGGGAAAAATATGCAAAGAATCCGATTCTTCGTGAAAATAAATCAAGTGCGATTACCGTTTTTGATGGAGATGTCTATCGTCTTTATACCATGCATGCAAAGGTTTGTGTGCATTTCCCGAGAAAAACAGTTCGTCGGAAATAGCACTGCAATTATTAGTTTCAAAATGACCTGATTTGTAATGTGTTAGTTAATTATTCGATGATGAAGCCAGCTATTTTATTGATCTGTAATTTATTATTCTTTTTTATTGGAATGGGTCAACCCTATCGGGATCCAGCCCTTTCGGCAGAAAAACGGGTAGAAGATCTGATGAGTCGGATGACCCTTGAAGAGAAGGTTGCACAACTCGGTATGATTGAGGCAGGGTCATACAAGGGTGACCCAAATGGCTATGGCGTTTGCGAATGTCCAAAAATCGGTGTGGCCGATGTTTTAAAAAGTTCTTATGATGTCATGAAATATGCGAGGGAAAATACGCGCCTGGGTATTCCTCCGATCATGACGGCCGAGTGTCTGCATGGATTGTTAGCCTATGGTACCACCATTTTCCCTCAATCTATTGCCCAGGGGAGTACCTGGAATCCGGATCTTATCGAACAGATGGCGGCCATGATAGCCTCTGAATCATCCGCAGCAGGTGTCGACCAGGCCTTATCGCCGTTGTTTGACCTTGCCCGTGATCCGCGGTATGGCCGTATGGAGGAGTGTTACAGTGAAGACCCTTACCTGACTGGAGAAATGGGGGCAGCTTTTGTTCGGGGAATGCAGGGCGATCCGGCACAAACCCGCTACCACCTGGCCTTTGATAAAGTGATGTGTACGGCCAAACATTTTGTGGGCTACAGTGTCCCGATAGCCGGAATTAATGTGGCTCCTGCATCCATTGGATTGCGTGAATTGCGTTCAGAGTTTCTTCCACCATTCGAAAAAGCGGTGAGGGAAGCCAATGTTTATTCGGTGATGCCATCTTATAATGAGATTGATGGGATTCCCGCACATTCCAATAGGTTTCTGCTGAGCCAGGTGCTTCGCAACGAATGGGGTTTTCCCGGTTATGTTTTTGCCGACTATAGTGCGGTATGGAGGTTGTTTGCCTTGCATAAAGTGGCCGAAACAGTAGCCAATGCCGGAAAACTGGCATTAATGGCAGGGGTTGATCTGGAAGCTTCCAGGGCTTATGCCTTTACCCATCTGACATCGCTGGTTAAAGAGAATAAACTGGATGTAAAATATGTGGATCAGGCGTGCCGCAGGATACTGACGGTCAAATTCAAAGCCGGATTATTCGAGAAGCCCTATCCCGATATCAATAAAATCAAGACACGGATTCATACACAGTCACATATCGAAATGGCTCAGAAAATTGCCGAAGAATCGGTTGTCTTACTTAAAAATGAAAAGAATCTGCTCCCACTGGATCTGAATAAACTAACATCACTGGCTATAATCGGCCCAAATGCCGATCAGGTGCAGTATGGCGATTATACCTGGACCCGCGATAACACCAGTGGAGTTACCATTTTGGGTGGAATCCGCAGCTTAGTAGGGAATAAAGCAGTCCTAAACTATGCAAAAGGATGTAGCATTTCAGGCCATAGTCGTGACGGATTTGCTGAAGCAGTTAAAGCTGCAGAGAAAAGTGAAGCTGTTGTTTTAGTTCTTGGAGAAACCAGCGTGATTCTCTCCGGGATCGGCTGGGGCAAAGGGCCCGGAGAGTCAGAAAATGATGAACCGTTTACAGGTGGCGAGAATTATGACTTATCGGATATTAACCCTGTAGGCGTTCAGCGGGAGCTGGCTCAGGCCATTTATGCAACCGGAAAACCTGTGATTCTTGTGTTGGTACATGGCCGCTCGTGGAGTATCGCATGGGAAAAGGAGAATATTCCGGCTATTCTGGAGGCGTGGTATCCCGGGGAAAAGGGTGGTGCTGCAATCGCCAATATCCTCTTTGGAAAGGTCAATCCCTCAGGAAGGCTAAATGCAACCGTTCCGCAATCTGTCGGGCATATTCCGGTCTATTATGATTATAAACCGTCTGGAAAAGGGGACAGCAGAAAACCAGGGACTCCGGATAAACCCGGCAGAAATTATGTGTTTTCGTCTCCGGATCCTTTATTTCCATTCGGATTCGGATTAAGTTATACCACTTTCGCATACTCGAATATGATCGTTTCCAAAGATAATTTTGGGGTAAACGATAGCCTGACCATTTCGGTAGATGTGAAAAATACGGGTAGATCAGATGGAAAGGAGGTCGTTCAGTTGTATGTGAATGACGAATTCAGTTCCACGACCACACCTGTTATGGCACTCAAAAAGTTTAAGAAGATTTCACTTAAACCAGAAGAAACACAGAAGGTTAGTTTTACAATTGTCCCCAGGGAACTGGGTTTATGGAATGAAGAGATGCAATTTGTGACTGAACCCGGCAATTTTAAACTGATGTTTGCCAGGTCTGCAGAGGATGTTATTTTAAGCAAAACAGTATGTTTTAAATAGATACCCCGATTTCGCATAGGGTTATGTTTTTGAGGTTTAGGTTTCTATTTTATAGGGAATGATGATTTTAATGTAAGGTTAATTCGTAAAAGTCTGGCTTGTGGCAGGCGGATTAACTGTTAAAATAGCAGTATATTGGTGTCATACATGTGAGTGACGAGGCATCGCTGTAACCATTTTTCAGCTACATTTACAGAATGATAAAGGCCCAAAGTATGCGGATTTTGACGAAAGTGATTTTGACTGGCGTTGTGTTTTTCTTTTTTTTTGAATTACACGTCTCCGGTTTAGGAAATGCAAACTCATCGCAGGGAATTTTTTCGCCCTCTTCCGATTCTGTTGTGAATATTGGAACACGCCGCGAATTATTTGTGGATGATCAGCTCATTCTGAAAATGAAGAATCTGGAATTTCGAATGCATCCACCTATTTGCAGAGAGACAGTGATGTTTTACGATCGGCCATGGGAGGGCAGCGGAAGCGATTTCCAAACAGTATTTAAAGATGGAGCTATTTTCCGAATGTACTATATGGCAGCCCGGCTTACGAATTCTGACGGGACTAAATTTGGAGGGCATCCCGTTTATGCCTGTTATGCTGAGAGTAAAGATGGATTTTGCTGGTCAAAGCCCGATTTAGGTTTATTCGAATTCAATGGATCTACCAGGAATAATATTGTTTTGGCCACTCCCGATTTAGATAACTTCACCCCTTTCATGGATTCAAAACCGGACTGCAGTCCGGACGAGAAATACAAAGCACTCAGTTCCGGGAAAGGTGGACTTTTTGCCTTTAAATCATCAGATGGTATCCATTGGTCCCGGCTCTCTGATCAACCCATTATCACCAAAGGGCAATTTGATACCCAGAATAATGCATTCTGGGATGGTATAAGAAATTGTTACTGGTGTTATTTCCGGAATTTTCACGAAAAGCAAATGACAAATACCAATGATCTTGAGACCGGTATCCGGGATATCCGTGTTTCCACATCGAAGGATTTTATAAACTGGACCGAACCAGAAATGATCAGGTTTGTCGATTCACCGGATGCTGCACTTTACACGAACCAGGTAGTTCCTTACTTCAGGGCACCTCAACTTTTCCTGGGATTTCCCACTCAATATGTCGTAAGAAATTTTTCAACTACAGCCATGCGGGCTCTGCCAGATCCTGAACACCGTCAGATTCGGATGAAAATTCATCCCCGTTATGGTCAGGCAATAACCGATGGACTTTTTATGAGTAGCCATGACGGGAAAACCTTCAGGCGATGGGAAGAGGTATTTATTCCAGCCGGAATACAACGAAAAAACAACTGGGTGTATGGTGACGGTTACCAGAGTCTTGGATTAATTGAAACTTCAGCGGAAGATCCTTCTGCGCCAAATGAAATCTCTTTTTATGCCGGAGAGGGTGAATGGAAGGACGAGGTTTCCTTGCGACGATATACGATTCGCCTGGATGGATTTGTCTCTCTTAAGGCTGGCACGGAAACTGGGGAATTGGTGACCAAAACAGTTACTTTTTCGGGGAATGTCTTATCTCTTAATTTTTCCACATCAGTCGCAGGGTCTGTTCTTGTTGAACTTCAGGATGATTCCGGTAAAACAATTCCGGGATATTCTTCCGTTGATTGTGATGAACTATTCGGTGATGATCCGGACAGAACGGTGACCTGGAAAGATCATCCCGATTTATCCGGATTGATTGGTAAACGGGTGCGGGTTCATCTTGTCATGCGGGAAGCTGACCTCTATTCAATGAAATTTACAGAGAAATGAATCTCAAAATATTCTTTAAAATGGAAAACAAGGTTTGGGTTCTATGCAGGAAGGGATATCATTTATGTTTAATCTTCGCGATCTCAGCATGGTTGTTCACTTTTGTTTCTTGTAACAGGCCTGATCATCAATCTATACCAGTGCTTTGCCCGATTGATTTTGAGCAGATTCAGATAAAAGGAGAGTTGTTCAAGCGTGCCATGAAGAATTTTGATCGTCTTGAAACAGATATTTACTTTCCCTGCAATGTTTTTCCCAAACAACAGCAAGGTCCTTCATTAGGATGGCCTGGCGATAGAGAAGGCCGCACCATCCTTGCTCTGGTGCTTGAGGCACAGGCAACTCACCGTACCCCTTTGTACCTCGATGAAATGATTCGTATTTTGCCGGAGAAGCTCAATAAAAAGGGGTATTTAGGTCCTATATCTCAGGATATCCTTGACGAACAGCAGCTTTCAGGTCATGGCTGGCTGTTACGGGGACTTTGCGAATATTACCAGTGGAAGAAAGACCCCAGGGTAAAGAAATATATTCAAGGTATTATAAACAATCTGGCTTTACCAACCAAGGGCTATCATAAAAATTATCCGATCGTTCCTGGCGGCCGGATTTCCAATACAGGTGGAATGGCCGGCACTTCAGCAAATGTGGTTAATAATTGGAAATTGTCGACTGATGTAGGTTGCGATTTTATTTTTATGGATGGGGTGGTAGAGGCCTACGGACTATTTCCTTCCCGGGAGCTTAAAGCACTTATTGATGAGATGATGTCGCGTTACCTGGAAATGGATCTGGTTGGAATAAAAGCCCAGACCCACGCTACCCTTACGGGATTGCGTGCCGCGCTAAGGTATTACCAAATAACAGGAGAGAAAGCATTGTTGTCTGAGGTCGGTAAACGTTACCAAATCTATCATGAACAGGCTATGACCGAAAATTATGAGAATTACAATTGGTTTGAACGTCCCGATTGGACTGAGCCGTGTGCCATTGTCGATTCCTATTTGCTGGCTGTTCAGCTGTGGCAGTATACTCAAAATCCGGATTATCTGGAAGATGCCCAATTGATTTATTACAATGCTATCGGACATACCCAACGGTCGAATGGGGGGTTTGGTTGTGATAATTGTGCAGGAACGTCTGATAATGCCCTTTTTGTAAAAGCCGACGAAGCTTACTGGTGTTGCACCATGCGTGGTGGAGAGGGATTGTCAAAAGCTATCCAATACAGCTATTTCACACGGGGGGATACCCTCATTATTCCATCATTTAACAGTGGTTCCGTCAGCTTTAACTTATATGGCTGTCCTGTTACAATAGTGCAACAGACCGATTATCCATTTGGTAATAAGGTGCTTATAACGATTGAGAGACTGAATAAGCCGGTTCGGATAAACCTTAAATTCTTTGCCCCTTCATGGATTCAAGATCTGGTAATTTCAAAAAATCATGAGCTTGCTGATTTCAAGCTTAAAAGCGGGTTTGCAGAGGTTTCTTCGCTGATTATGGGAGGCGATACCATTGAGTATTCGTTTTCCATGAAGGCGGGCGTTGAAAAAGTGTTAAATACATTGCATACCAAATCCGGGAATTGCCGTCTGTATTATGGCCCATTATTGCTGGGACATGAAGGAATTCCTGACCCGGATATTCCAAAGATAGCGGTGATTGTAAAAACGGATAAAAATAGTTTTCAGATCAAAGGGACCGATATTGTGCTTTCAACCGTTTATCATTTAATGGATCCCGGAGTTAGTCAAAGTGCAGGATATCGGAAACAAATCCTGTTCAGACAAACAACAAATTGATATACAGGTGAAACAAATCATGATCACTTTGTCACTTGTTGCAGCCGTTTTTTCCTGCATTGCGCAGCAAAAAAATGAGATGAATAATTATATACTGACCCCCGGGCAGGCAGATGCCCCAAAGTTTAACGGCCCTAAGGTAATTGGGGTAGGGTCGGGTTCATCAATTTTATTTCGTGTTCCACTTACCGGGATACGACCAATAACCTTTTCTGCTACAAATCTGCCCGAAGGATTAGTGCAGGATCAACATACCGGAATAATCAGCGGGAATATTAAAAAGGCAGGTGAATACATTGTAAAACTAAGTGCTGAAAATACGGAGGGTAAAGCCACCCGATTACTGAAAATTGTAGTTGGTGGCCGTCTTGCATTAACGCCCCCGATGGGTTGGAACAGTTGGAATAGTTTGGGGTACCTGGTGAGCGAAGAAAAAGTAAAAGCCAATGCTGACATTCTGGTTAATAGCGGTTTAGCAGATCATGGTTACAGGTATATAAATACAGATATCGGCTGGGAACCAATGCAACGTGATTCAACCGGGCCAATTGTGCCGAACCGGAGATTTAACGATATGAAAGCGCTTACCAATTATATCCATGTCTATGGTCTTCAGGCTGGAATATATATTTCTGCTGGTCCCAAAGCGTGTTCTGTGAATGGAACGGAACTCGGAGTTGGCAGTTACGGTCATGTTGAGAGCGATGCGCAAACTTTTGCCAATTGGGGTTTCGATTATCTCAAATACGATTGGTGTTCGTATCCGGCAAAAGATCATAGCCGGTCAGAGCTTCAAAAACCATTCAAGGCAATGAAAGCCGCGTTAAATAAAACCAGGCGCGATTTTGTGTATAGTTTAGGAGGTTGGGGCGAATGGGAATGGGGTGATAGTATTGGCGGAAATTTATGGCGGGTTGTTTCTGATATCGGGGATAATTGGGAAAGCGTAACCAAGGGGTTTAACCTTGATGTAACTGCTCCCTATGCCAGACCCGGAAACTGGAATGATCCCGATATATTGGTGGTGGGACAGGGCTGGTTCGGAAATGATGTTTTGCGCTTACACCCTACGCGCCTTACACCAAATGAACAATACACGCACATGAGCCTTTGGTCATTGCTCTCTGCTCCGTTGCTCATTGGCTGCGACTTAACCCGGCTCGACGACTTCACCTTCAACTTGCTTGCAAATGATGAAGTAATTGACATTGACCAGGATCCACTTGGGAAACAGGCCATGGCAGCTGTGAAGAACGAAAAATATCTGATCATGGTAAAAGAGCTTGAAGATCATTCCAAGGCGGTAGGGCTTTTTAATCTGACAGAAAACGACCTTGAAATTTCAGTGACATGGGATGCTCTCAAAATATTTGGCAGACATAGTGTGCGTGATGTCTGGCGGCAAAAAAATCTTGGTTTTTTTAGCGGTAAATTTGAATCCGTAGTGCCGTCACATGGTGTGGTTTTGGTTAAAATTTCCAGTTTGCATTGATGGGTAACCTCCAATTTGAAAATGTGAAGTGTTTGTAATTAAATACAATAGATTATAGATTTGTAAAGTATATGTTTTATCATAACTAAAATAAAGAAAAATGACTTCCAGAAGAAATTTTATTGGTAACGCGGGTAAGATAATGGCGATTGCCGCTGTATTACCTGCTAAAGGTTTTGCCACAGAGGCGTTAAATCCCGTGTCATCCTCACAACCCCTGTTCAGGTTAGGAATGGCAGGCTATACCTTTGTTAATTTTAATATTGATAAGACCCTTGAGATGATGAAGATTGTTGATGTACACTATCTATGCATCAAAGATTTTCATCTGCCTTACAAAAGCACAGATGAACAGATTTCAGCATTCCTGAAAAAATTAAAGGATGCCGATATCACCGGGTATGCGGTTGGTCCCATCAGCGGCGAAAATATCAGTATCGACCAAACATTTGAATATGCACGGCGTGTGGGGGTAAAATTGATTATCGGGATACCCCGGCTTGAAGATCTGCCGGACATTGAAAAGAATGTTAAGGAACATGACATCCGGTATGCAGTTCATAATCACGGTCCGGATGAAAAAAGGTATACCAATGCCCTTTCAGTTTATAGTCTGATCAAAGATTTGGATCCCCGCATCGGTCTCTGTTTTGACATAGGACATAATATGCGTTTTGGTAATGATCCGGTTGAAGATATGAAAAAATATGCTAAACGGGTGTTTGATATTCATCTGAAAAATGTAACGGCGCCGACTAAAGCGGGTGTGGCGTGCCCTTTGGGAAGGGGAATTATCGCTATCCCGGACTTTGTGAAAATCCTTCAACAGGTGAAATACTGTGGGAGCTGCAGCCTCGAATATGAAAAGGATATGGAAGCCCCATTAACCGGAATTGCCGAATCGGTGGGCTATTTCAAAGGGGTGTGTGATGCCTTAAAATAGGACGTGGAGGTAAGCTTTTTGATGCTTTAATCAACAATATTTATTATGAAAACCAGAAGAGAATTTATAAAAAATAGCGCCGTCGGGACTGCCGGTCTGGCCCTTGGGGTGATTACCACCGGAATGTCTGCAAAGAGTTACTCGCGGATAATCGGGTCAAATGAACGGCTCAATGTAGCGATTGCCGGTCTTGGCAGGCGGTTGGGAGCTTATTTTGAGCCCATTTCAAAAAAAGAAAGCAATGTTGAACTGGTCTGTCTGTGTGATGTAATGAAAAGTCAGCGTGAATCGGCAGCACAAAAGTTTTCTAAACTGATCCCCAATGTTCCCCGGTTGGAGAATGACATTCGGAAGGTGATCAGCGATAAAAATATTGATCTGCTGATAAATGCAACCCCCGACCATTGGCATGCCCCGGGTACATGGATGGCTGTTATGGCAGGTAAACATGTGTATGTGGAGAAACCGTGTTCTCAGAATCCCCGGGAGGGAGAACTCCTGGTTGAGCTGCAAAAGAAATACGGGAAAGTGATTCAGATGGGTAATCAGCAACGATCTGCTTCAGAGTCGATCCAGATTATCAAAGAAATCCATAATGGGGTGATTGGAATCCCGTATGAAGCAGTTGCCTTTTATACTGGTGACCGGGAAGCTGTCCCTATTCCAAGGAAAGCTCCTGCTCCTGACGGACTGGACTGGGATTTGTTCCAGGGACCTGCACCCAGAATTGCATACCTGGACGATACCTGGAACTATAACTGGCATTGGTACGGCTGGAATTTTGGGACTGCCGAGAGCGGCAATAACGGAACCCATGAACTTGACGTTGCCCGTTGGGCGCTTCAGTTACAATATCCTGAAAAAGTGATTGTTGAGGCATCTAAAAGGCATTTTGCCGATGATGGCTGGACGATGTATGATACGATGGATGCCACTTTTAAATTCCCCGGGGAGAAGATAATCCGGTGGAATTGTAAAAGCAGGAATAATTATCCTACTTACGGCAGTGGCAGGGGAACGATTATCTATGGGACGGAAGGAACGGTATATGTCGATCGTGACGGTTATAAATTGTTTAATCGCATTGGAAAATTGACCCGTGACAGCCGTTCCGCTGGAAAAGAAGCAGGTACAGCACTGGGCGGTGGCGGCGACATGACCACAAACCATATGATTAACTTTTTTGAAGCCATTCGAGGCAAGGTCAAACAAAACTCACCAATAGAAGAAGGAGTCAAAAGTACCCTGCTTTGCCATTTGGCGAATATCTCTTACCGGGTTGGCAAACCACTGGAGGTTAATTCCCAAAATGGTCATATTAACGATAAAGGGGCGATGAAGTTGTGGAGCAGGGAGTATGAACCGGGATGGGAGCCCACCTTTTAATTGAAAGAGTTGCTGTGTTAAAACCTATTAATACCAATAAAAATTGACAGGCTTAAAAGTTGGAAACGGAGGGTTGCTTTTTTTATGCTGTACCTTAATCTTACTAATCCCTATCATTGATTGCAACGGTCAGCAACGGGTTCAAAAATCCATACAGAACAACGCTCATTTAGTGAGGAAGCTTTTTTGTAAGACGGGAACAAATACGGAAGAATCTTTTAAGGCCGTCAGATCTGCACATCACTTCGACGTGGTAAATAGAGGGAAATCATACCTGATGCTGAAATTTATCAAAAATTCCGATGTGCATTTTTCTCCAGATATCATTCTGCTTGCTCCCGGAAAACGACAGCAAGTCTCCGTGATTGTCAGGGATGAGGTGGCATCTGCTAAATTTTCCTATGCACTGTCGTTATCCGACAAAACGTTCTCTACCCATTCTAACCTGTATGGTGCCTATAAGGATGGTGAAACGGTAATGTGTGTACCAGTTAACCCATTGGATTATGAAGCACTTAAGATCCGTACGGAAACTATTCTGTACAATTCCAAAACAGACGTTTCGGGTGCAGGGATAGCTTCTCATCAATCTATTTATACGCCGGGCCCTGTTTACCGTAAGGCAGGCCTTTTTGCCCGTGATTTTCTCTATCAGCTGGAAGGGTCGGGGCGTGATCTCGTCATAGCCGATGAAGTGAGGTATGCTGTTGATTTTCTTGCCCAAAACCAGCTAAAGGAAAATCGCAAAGTTGGTGCCTTCACCTTTCCGAAAGGGGCCATACCAGACCATGTCTATCCCGATGGCCGGTACTGTTGGGGACCGGGAGAGTTCTACGGTGACAACTCTGCACATTTCCACCGCCCTTCCATGGATGAGGCGATGTGTTTTGTGATATTGGCATGGCATTATGGTTACAAGGCCAGCTGGGATGATGGCTGGAACAGGTGGTTCAAAGAGAAGTCGCTATGTTTTACCGATGCCTGGAACAGTGTACCCAGAAACAATAAAACCGGACTTGTCACCCAATGGTCCACACCGGGTCATATTGGTGCAAATGGAATTAGCGAGAACACCGGTGCCTGTGTGATGTGGGGCTTTCACGACTCCTACGGTTTTGGAGGTGATGATTTGGGAACTTCTGTTCTGGCCTGCAATGCAGCTCGCGCTTTGGCAGATATGTACCGGCACTGCGGCAATACCTTCTCTGCAGCGAAGTGGGGACAAATCGCTACAGACCTGCGTGATGCAATCCGGACAAGGTTCAATCCTTTGGGATACCTTCCATGGGGTGCCGGACCGGCTGCCCCGGAAATGGCTTCACCGGATATCACCGGTTATGCAGTATGGTCTGACATCCTTTCTGAAGAACAGGCAGATGCGGCTTCAGACTGGTTTGCCATACAGTATCTGGCCGACAAAGCCCTCGGAGGGGCAGCTGATCTCTTCCAGATGTCAGCTCCGTTTCGCGGGGCAGTACGTATGGCGCGAAAGAGCGACGATCGTGCTCCGGGACGGCATGTATGGCCTGATATGAATGACGGGAATCACTGGGAAAATCTTGCCTTTGGATATAATGCCTATCAGGATGGAGGATACTGGTATTATATGAGCCTGGGTGTGGCAGTAACCCTCTGGCGCAAACATCCTGATCTGGCTATGGAATATGTCGGCAATACCTATGCAGATCTGGCCGGAGCAGACTCACACTTTCCTTATGAACGTATTGACGGGATGAATCCGGTGAACGACTGTTACAATGCCTCTGCCGGATCGCTCATGGGTATGGGTATGCCGGCTACAATTGCAAATGTAAATGTCCGGATAATAGGGAAATAATAATCAGATCCCCAAATAATTTGTACAGAAGAACCTTATTTTAGCAGAACTATTTCACTGATAATTGATCAGCTAATCTTTAATTTTTAATGAAAAAATCATATTGGTTAAAGTTATTATCCTGTTGTTTTGGTTTGTTAAGTGTTTTGATCTTAATGTCATTCCGCAATAAAGGCGATTCGGTGCTGGCGTCAGCGGATATGAAGGTCAAATCCGGTTGGGTACAAATCCACCTGTTGAATAAGAACCCGATTTTGCCATTCTCATTTATTTATGATGGGAAATCTTCGGCAGAGTTGCTTAATAAATGGGAGAAAAAAATAGAAACAAAAAAACCGGATAAAGATCGAACGCAACATCATCTGATCTGGAGAGATGGTACAACAGCTCTTGAAGTACATTGCATTGCAATTGAATATTCGGATTACCCCTCTGTGGAATGGACGGTGTACTTCAGGAACACCGGGAGCAGTAACACCCCGGTTCTCAGGGATATTCAGGGGCTTGACGCCCAACTTCTGAGTGAAAATAAAGGGGAGTTTATCCTCCATGGAATCAAGGGGGACTTTTGTACTGCCGACAGTTACGGACCCTATCAACTGACTCTTCGACCCGATTTTACGAAAATATTTTCCCCCTCTTCGTCCGGAAAATCAAGCGATGGTCCCGATGGATGGCCGTATTTTAATCTGCAGATGGGTAACAAAGGGATTATTTTCGCGGTGGGTTGGCCCGGACAGTGGGCTACTTCATTTACGTGCGACAGTTCAAATCATTTGACGATTAAAGCGGGTCAGCAACTGACAAACCTCTTTCTTAAACCTCAGGAGGAAATTCGGACACCATTGATCGCTATGCTCTTCTGGCAGGGTTCAGATGTGGTGGCCTCCCAAAATCTCTGGCGCAGGTATTACCTGGCCCATATAATTCCCCGGATAAATGGCATCCGGCAACAGCCTGTTATGCAGGTACAGATGGGTGGTGCAATCGAAGATACCTCGAATATAAGAGCCTTCCTTAATGCAGGCATCCGACCGGATATCAGCTGGCGCGATGCAGGAGGTGGCCAGAATACATGGTATCCAAACCATAACGGTCCCTACAAGGGAGATGATGCCTGGCTCAATACCGGAACCTGGAATATTGATCCAAAACGTTATCCCAATGGGTTTAGCCCTTACACCGATTGGATTCACAAACTGGGAATCGATTTTGTATTGTGGTTTGAACCGGAACGCGTTGGCGATCCCAATTCATGGCTGGGCAGGAACCATCCGGAATGGCTTTTACCCGGGACCAGTCATGGCTCCTTACTGAATGAAGGTAACCCTGTGGCATTGGAATGGTTGATAAATCATGTAGACAGCCTTATTAAGTCACAAGGGATTGATTGGTACCGTGAAGATATGAACGGAGGAGGTCCTCTGCCCGCTTGGCGAAAAAACGATCCCGCAGAACGTCAGGGGATTACCGAGAACCTCTATGTTCAAGGCCATCTTGTATTCTGGGATGCACTTAAACAGCGAAATCCTAAATTACGAATCGATGCCTGCGCCTCAGGAGGACGCCGAAACGATCTGGAAACGATGCGCAGGGCAGTTCCATTATTGCGCAGTGATTTCCAGTGGCCCTCAATGGAAAATATTATCAAAGGGAACCAGGGCCAAACTTATGGACTATCCTTCTGGTTACCTTTTCAGGGAACAGGTACCTATTACTATGATCTCTGTTCGATGCGCAGTTTTTATATGGCCGGATTTGGGATGGGGGAATTGACCCCCGAAAATAGTGCCGCACAAAGGCAGGCCTATGCGGAATGCCGAAAGATCGCACCAGTGATGTTGTTCGGCGATTATTATCCGCTTACTCCTTACAGTCTGCAACCCGACAAATGGATCGGATGGCAATTTAACCGGTTCGACCAAGGTTACGGCATCATTCAGGTGTTTAGAAGAGAAAACTGCGATGAAAATTCCATTCAGGTACACCTTTTTGGTTTGAAACCGGAAGCTCAATATGAGCTCACGAACTTTGATATAACGGGTTCATGGAAAATGTCAGGTTTGGAATTAATGGAGAAAGGGCTTACCGTAGAGATTCGTGAAAGACCTGGTGCAGCTATTGTCCATTATCGGGAAATCAGATAATTTGGGTTCACCTAAATATAATGTAAGGAGGGGAAATGCGATTTTCAAAAATTAAACGGCTGAGATTGTTCAGCGTCTGTTGCCTGGGATTTGTGGTTTTAGCTGCAAAAGGCAATATACCTGATGCATTCAATCCTGAAAAAATCAAGGCAAAAAATCGATCGGTAATTTTATTTGCACCAAATCAAGACGTTGGAAAGAAAATCTATGTTGCAGTGGACGGTAAGGACACTAATCCAGGATCTGAGAAATCTCCATTGGCTACCTTATCTTCGGCCCGCGATGCAGTGCAGAAACACATCATTAAGGGTCTGACCAGTAATATTTTAGTTATCCTACGGGGTGGAACATACAACATCTCCAAAACATTGACTTTTGGTCCCGGGGACTCAGGAAATGAAAAGTATTCAGTCACCTACTCGGTCTATCCCGGTGAAAAGGTTATCCTCAGTGGTGGCGTTAAAATTAGAGGTTGGTCAAAAGGTCAGGGTAAGGTATGGACAGCCACAATCCCGGATGTTAAAAAAGGTTCCCTGTATTTTCAACAGTTGTACATCAATGGCACGAGAGCTGTTCGCGCCAGGACGCCAAATGCTGACGATAGTGATTGCTGGTGGCGTATTGAATCCTCTTCGGCCACCAGGGAGAATCCTCCTGCCGAAAATGAACCTATAATCCTAAAAGTCAGCAGGCACCTTACTGCATATTCCAATCCTTCAGATATAGAACTTGTATATATGGAAAACAATGAATGCGGCTGGAAACGTCTTGGATCTATTGATGAAGCGGCACAAACCTTAACACTGGCAACACCCAATCGCTGGAATCCAAAGGAATTTGTCTGTGACTGGTCACTAAGTATCCCCTTTGCAGGGAAGTCCTGTTATCTGGAGAACGCTCCTGAGATGCTCGATCAGCCGGGTGAGTGGTATTTGGACCGGAAAACAGGAGTGCTGAGTTACTGGCCAAGAGAGGGAGAAGATATGGAACACGCAGAGGTTGTGGTTCCGGTTCTGCAAAAGACTATGTTTAATGTCGCCGGAACTCCTGAGCACCCGGTGAGAAATCTCCATTTTAGCGGTTTGCAGGTTCAGTATGCAGACCTGGTAAGGCCCGATTGGGGCTATATGGCGATGTTCTGTTGTAATGTTGCGGTCACTGGTGGTCCAAAGCCGGGGCATCGTCCTATTGATGCAGCGGTTGAATTTTCATACGCCCATAACTGTTCCTTCTCCGGAGGTGGGATCTCCCATACGGGCGGAATGGGTCTATGCCTGCGGGAGGGGACCTCCGATATGGTGGTCGAAGGAAATGAGATCAGCGATCTTAGCGGTGGGGGTATTGCCGCGGGATGGCCCAACGCCGGTGCAGGTTACCTCTACGCCTCTCCGCCACCGGTCGCAGGTGAATTTTCAGGTTACAGGATTTCCAATAATCATATCCATCATATTGGAAAAGATTATTTTGGTGCAGTTGGAATTCTTTTATTCCCCTCGCAGGGAGCAGTAATCGCACATAACCTGATTCATCATACGGCCTACTTTGGAATAGGTGTAGCAGTAAGTCAGGATCCAAAAGTGCTTTTTTCCGGCAATAATCACATCGAGTACAACCTGATTCACGATGCCATGTTGACAACGATTGACGGCGCCGGGATTTATGTGACTTTTGGTCACTATGGAAAAGGTACGCTGGTGCGGGGCAATGTGATCCATGACACTTACGGCAATCCTTACCATCTCAAATGGGGGAACCATCCACCCAGCGGCGGTATTTATCTGGATGGCAATTCATTCGGAGGTACCTATGAAAATAATCTGCTTTACTGCAATTACGCCGCTGGTCCACTGATCTTTAATTATGCCGGTGCACAGAGAAAGAATAAATGGATGGACAATACCTTCGAGAATGAGGGGTTGCCACCTGCTGAATTCGTGGAGGTAAAACAAGCCCAGGCTGGTTTGGAACCGGCATTTCAGAAATCGCTTCTCAGAATAGAAACCAATCCATGTCAATTTTCACTACTCGGTGATACCCTCACTCACAAAGGGTGGAGTGCCTATCAATACCACCTTCCGAAGAAAAACAGAGGTGTTGTGCAGATTTTTGTTCACAAAGGAAATCAGGATATGATTGCCCGACTCAAACTGGTTGGATTGAATACTAAATTCAGGTATCGGTTGAAAGCGTACGGCAGTCCGGTGGTGACTCAGAAAGTATGGGGACCAGAACCAATGCCCATGCCCCTAAACGCCGATTCATTAAAACCTGCAGATTTAGGTTTGGCTGAACAAATGTCGGGTCACGACATGATTAATGCAGGTTTGTCTGTTAAACTCAGCAGATCTCCACAGCTGGTATGGATTGCTTATGATGCACTCAAATAAATCGAATAAAAAAAACAATCCGAAATGAAACTGTTTAAATATCTGTTTATTAGCTCGTTATTTGGATTTATGATTTTAATGAATATCCATTCAGAAGCAGCTTCTCCCAATGCTCCTTTTAACCTGAGAAGTTTTGATAAATACAACCCTATTGGGACCGATAACGCCCCATATTTTGGTTGGTATGTCAGTGATCCGGATGATAACGAAATACAAACAGCTTACCAAATTCTGATTGCATCGTCTCCCGATAAGCTCACTGCTAATTCGGGTGATATTTGGAACAGCGGGAAAGTCGTTTCACGCAAACAGAATTACATTTATTCGGATGGGAAATCGCTTTCGTCAGCAACACCCTATTTTTGGAAAGTGCGGACCTGGGATAAAGATGGGAATGAGAGTCCATATTCGGAGATAGCCACATTTAGAACGGGTCTGCTCACTAACCGCGACTGGGCAGATGCAAAATGGATCAAAAGAGAGACCAATGATCCGGATGATTATACCTATTTCCGGAAAAAATTCAACCTATCCGGCAAGCCGGTAAAAAGTGCAACGGTTTATGTTTCTGCGTGTCATAGTTATGAGTTATACATCAATGGCCACTTTATTGGAAAGGGGTTTGTCAATCATTATCCACAATACGGTTATTATCATGCTTGGGATGTTACTTCGTCGTTGGCAGGTAGTTCTGAAAATGTAATAGCCTGCCTGTCCCATTGGTATGGCGGAGGTCAGGGAAGGGCAACCGGGGCACGCGGACTTCTGATGAAGATGATTGTTGAATATGCCGATTTAACAACAGCGGTAATTGTTACCGATGGTTCATGGAAACAAACTCAAGCCGCTCAATGGGTTCCGGGACAACCCCCGCGAAACGGAGAAGGGAATGGAATGGTTGAAAAGATCGATTCCCGAAAGATGATTTCCGGTTGGAATGGAATGAACTTTGATGATTCGGCGTGGCTGTCTGCAACCGAAATCGGACAGCAGCCTGCTGCCCCCTGGACCGGCACCCTCCGTGCTGATCTTACGCGCGTTATTGAGGAAAAGATCCGACCCGCTTCAATAAGTAACCCCGGACCTGGTAAATATGTGATTGACCTGGGCAAAATATATCCCGGTTCGTTTAAAATCAACTTCAATGGAGGCAATCCGGGTGATACTATCAGGATGTACGGCGGTTATCTTTTAAACGAGGATGGGACGGTTTCCACCAAAGCCAATCAGGGGACCAACATGAAATTTTATTTTATTCACAACGGCACAAGTTCGGTCTTTAATCCGCATGTTTACCTCGGAATGCGCTACCTGCAGGTGGAGCATTCACCGAATGTGCTGAACAGAGATAATGTCTGTTATATCTGCCGTCACTTTGAACTGGATCCCACACGATCAAGTTTCAGTTCCTCCATTCCTATGCTGAATAATGTTTGGGATCTGATGTGTCATTCGCTGATTGCGGGTGCGCAGGAAGGATTTGTAGATACCCCAACCCGCGAAAAAGGGGCTTTCCTGAACGATGGATGGTCGCAGGCAGTCCCGGCCATGAGTGTGATGGGCGACCGGGTAATGAACCTCCGGGTACTCCGCGAATTTCTGGAGTCACAGGAGCAATACTGGCCCGATGGCAGATTGAATGCTGTCTATCCGAATGTGGACGGTGCCAGGGATATCCCCGATTATACGCAGGCATTTTTAGTATGGGTCTGGGATTATTACATGCAAACCGGAAATACCGATTTCATGATCAAAAACTATCCGAAACTGAAAAAAATTGCCGATTATGTCTATGCCTACCGGTATGATGCTACCGGATTAATCCATAACCTGAAAGGTGGTGACGGTCTTTACGAGCACGGAATTATCGACTGGCCTGTAAATAGTCGCTACGGTTATGACATGTCGGTCGATTCGAGAACTGTTGTGGATGTTTATGCCTATGCCGATTTCAGTATCCTGTCGAAAATTGCATCGGTCATTGGAAATACCTCTGATACAAAGATTTATCAGACCAGGGCAGAGGATCTGAGAGCTGCAATAAATGCAAGTTTGATCAATAAAGATCAGGTTTATACTGATGGGCTTAACCACGATAAATCGCAGAGTTCACACGTTTCACAACATGCCAATATTCTGCCGATGGCAATGGGAATTGTTCCTGAAAAGGCTGTGGCTTCTGTTGTTGCTGAAATAAAGGATCGCAAAATGAATGTGGGTATGATTTGCCTGCGCTGGCTACCCGAAGCGCTTGGAAAGGGTGATCAGGGAGCCCACATGGTAGATTTGTACACCAATACTTCATGGGATGGCTGGGCGAAAACCATTTTGCTGGGAGGTACAGTTACCTGGGAATCGTGGGATCCGTTCAAGGATAATCAAAGCATGTCGCACCCCTGGGGAGCGGTTGGATTATTAGGTATGCAACAATATATGCTAGGAATTCAGCCATTAAAACCACAGCACGAACTGATTAAAATACAACCTTTAGAGTTCGACGGCAAGCTTACCTCTGCCAGGGGGGTACTTCCAACCGATAGGGGTGACATTATCATCAGCTGGAATAAAATGAATAACCGGTTCAAAATGACCACTACTCTTCCTGTTAACACGACTGCAAATGTGTATGTTCCCGACTGCGGGATCAAAGGAAATCTGATCAATGTTGATGGCACGGATAAACAAGGAGTTGTTGAAGGAAACTATATTTATGTCGAAAACATCGGCTCAGGGGTTCATGTTTTTAGCCGGTGAGTATCTGCGAACAAGTGATATCACAAAAACAATGATCCTACTGAAAGAGTGGGTTCCGCGGAAATCAGGGATCTAAAAATAAACAAGATAATCTAAATTTATTCGGGTGAAAATTGACCGCATATTTTCCTGGCAATTAATTACAATTATATTGATATCCTTAATAATTGGTGGTTTTAACAGTAAATCGCAATCTGCTGTATTGGAAGGATCCGGCAAATTTGCTAAACTGCATAAAACTGCAGCGATACTAATCAAAACGGCCCGTAATTCCCCTGAGATCCTCTATTCCGGCGACTGGACCGAAGCGAAGGACTCCTCATGCTTCAAAAATGGGAGACAACAGTCAAATATTCAATTTAATAATTGTGTATTTACCTTCAGGGGATCCGTGGTCCGGTGGATCGGTTCCAAAGACCAAAATCATGGCCTGGCGGAGGTATCAATCGACGGAATATTTCAGAAAACCATCGATTCCTATTCCGATCGGAAACAAACCCAACAGCCACTATTCGAAAAGAGCGGGTTAAGATGCGATCGGATTCATATGCTGAAAATCGTGGTCAAAAAGGAGAAAAATAGAAAATCTACCGGCTATTATCAGGATATTGACTATTTTGAATCACCAGAGCCGGTGAACTTTCCGGTCTGTTTTAAAGAGGCGGCGGATTTGGAATTCAAAGAGATCTCTGCCGGAACTAAAAGATACCTGCTTCCTTCGGAATGGATACCCGTATCCGATCTGACCAAAATGCCTGACAAAGGGGTCAATCTCCTCGCGGGGGTACTTAAAGATTGTTTTAACCGCAATATCGCTTACCTGAATCATTGTTTTGCCAACCCCTATTATTGTGATGGTGAAGGGTGGTACACCGGTCTCCCTGCATCCAATGAGGGACGCATGCTGCAGGGAGCAGGCAATACCCTTCGTTGGGGTGAACGGAGCGATATGAGGAAAATTGTCGATACGTTGGTCTCTAAAATCGGGTCTCGTCAGCGGCCAGATGGATACACCAATTATTATCCGGAAAGCGAATACCGAAATGTTGACCTACTTAGTATTAACAGTGAACGGAAAAATTACGACCGGGTCTTCTGGACAAGGGGATTGCTGGATGCCGGAAAAGCCGGGAAGGCCCAAGCTTACAGTATCTTACGGAGTTATTACGATTGGTTTAATCACTCTCCCTATTTAAATCAACTGCTGAATGGTGAGAATTCCACGAATGCGTTGCCGGGTGGCGGGTTAGTCTACTTCTCACCTGTCGGAAAGCCTGAGGATCTCCTGACAACAGAAAAATATCTGGACCAGGATTATTGGATCAGAGAATTAAGGAATGAGAATCCGCTGTGTATCACCTATTATCCGCCAAGCCGCCCCCATTGTTACGAATTACTTGGCCTTGAAGCTTTCCTCGATGAATACCGGGCCACCGGGGCGTCGAAATACCTTGAAGCGGTGAAAGGGGGATGGAAGGCCTATCGCGACAATTTCATGAATGTGGGAGGAATCCCTGCAATTTCTGAAGCGGCCACCTATCCTCCCCAATCTTTTTACTTGGACCAGAAAAAGCATGTTGGGGAAACCTGTGGAGGTGTATTTTGGATAAATCTGAACAGTAGGTTATTGCATCTTTATCCGACAGAAGAAAAATATGCCGGCGAAATAGAAAAAGCCATTTACAACGTTATATTGGCCTGCCAGGATTCACGCGGTTACATCCGATACACCAATTTTCTTCAGGGGACCAAAGATAAAGCTGACTGCGTGGGTACTTGCTGTGAATGTTCATCGGTAGGGCTGATAGCCAAACTTCCGGAGTATATTTATTCAATCGCTGATGATGGAATTTTCATCAATTTGTTTGCAGCTTCCACCATTAACTGGAAACAAGGAAATGATGATGTGACTTTGATTACCCGTACAGAGTTTCCGGAAAGCAATCACGTTTCAATATCTATAAAATGCAAGTCATTGAAAAAGATGAAGATAAAAATTCGCGTACCTTCCTGGGCCAACGGGTCAGTGAAGTTCAGCATAAACAAAAAGAGTGAAATTGCAGGTAAACCGGGCACTTACCTAACAATCGACAGAACCTGGAAAAACAATGATGAAATCAGTTTCACACTTCCAATAAGTTTTCGACTGCATAAATATACAGGGCTGGATCAGGATAATATTCATGACCGTTATGCACTGATGGCGGGCCCGGTTCTGATGTCGCTGGTTGGCGATACAATTTTAGATACCCCGGCCTCCGGATTGATAGAAAAACTCAGGCTGGTTAAGGAAAACAGGCTGCATTATGGGGTTGAAGGGAAATCCAATTGCAAATATATCCCGTATTATCAGGTCCAGAATGAAAAATTCAGCTGTTTTCCGACGTTTGAAAATTAACAAAAGAATATTTTAGCGCAATTGGTTTTGATATTAGGTACGCTGCACCTAATCTGTTTTTTAGAACTCAGGAAAATTTTCGAATCAAACCTATCAATTCAAGTATGAGAACATCTCCAGTCATTTGCAGAATAGTACAACTTGTTATTATTCTGATCTTAATCAATTTTTGCAGATCGTCTGCTCAGTCTCAGCATTTGCTGGTCCCAAATTCGATTACCAGATCTGTTGTTTCATTAGATGGCGAGTGGCTATTGGCAAAAGACTCCCTAAACGTTGGGAGAACAGAAAACTGGTGGAAAGCGCCTGTGCCTGAAGCGCAACCAATCCAGGTTCCATGGATTCTTCAGGATGTTTTCCCGGCTTATCATGGTGTGGTGTGGTACTGGCGAAACTTTGAAGTTCCAAAAAATAATTTTCCGTCAGGCAGAACATTACTTCGCTTTTGGTCCATTGATTATGTCGGAGATGTCTGGCTCAACAATACGTTTATAGGTCGTTATGAAAGCGGTGAAGTTCCGTTTGTGATCGATGTTACCGATGTGGTCAAACCTGGCGAACAAAACCGTTTGAGTGTCAGGGTATTGAATCCGACCAATGAGCCCATCGATGGTATGACATTAAAGCAAATTCCCCGACAGGCCAGGGTTATTTCTTTCTGGGCCGGGGCACAATTCAACTGCGGAGGAATCACCGGTTCGGTTGAATTGTTAATGGTTCCCGAAGTTCGGGTGGAAGATCTTTTTGTTTCAGCCAATTCACCCGGAGATGTAGTTAAAGTTGAGGCCACTATCCGGAATTCAGGAACAAAAAGAAAACACCGGAATCTGGCTTTTACAGTTGCTCCGGCAACCAGTGGAGAAGCGTTGAAGGTTCTTGAGTTGGAGTGTAATGTTCCTCCGGGAGATACCTTGATTCATGCAGAGATTAACCTGGAAAATCCGCGGTTATGGGATATCGATGATCCATACCTCTATAGGCTTAGTTTACGCAGTACGGGCGAAAAAGACAAATCCGTTGAAGAACGCTCTGTCCGTTTTGGCTTTCGCGATTTCCGGTTTGCTAATGGGAGTTTCCGGCTCAATGGCCGACGGCTCTTTCTGAAATCTGCCCATTCATGCAATAATTATCCGATCGGTCAGCGACTGCCCGTAAACCCTGATCAGGCACGCCGTGATCTGATTGATATGAAAGCCATGGGATTCAATACCATTCGCTTTATCTGGGGCGGGGTGAAACCCAATCAACTGGATATGTGCGACGAAATTGGCCTGATGGTTTATAACGAATCGTATGCTTCGCAGGCGATGGATTCTTCTTCGATGATGATCAAGCGTTTTGACCAGGCACAAACCGGGATGATCCTGCGCGACCGCAACCACCCCAGCGTAATAGCCTGGGGACTGCTCAACGAAACACTGGACGGACCGACATTCAGACATGCCGTGACCATGCTCCCTCAACTGCGGAAACTGGATGCTACAAGAATGATTTTTTTAAACAGCGCCCGCAGCGACGATCATCCGTCCATCGGATCATTGAGTAATCCGGGCTCGGTGGTGTGGGAGCATTTATTGGGGAACGAATCTCCGACTGCATCCGAAGTAAAAAAGCCTGATCCATATCCGCACATTGCCCATGCCTACATGGAGATGGGTGACTATCATTTGTACCCCAGAGTTCCACAAACACTGGAAGCGACCAATATCATCCGTAATCTCGGCAAAAATACAAAACCGGTTTTTCTATCCGAATTCGGCATCGGAAGTGGTGTTGATTTTTGGCGGGTAACCCGGCATTTTGAGCGATACGGAAAAGAACGAAATGAGGATGCCCAATATTACAGAGAACGCTTAAATGAGTTTCTTAAAGATTTTAACCGGTGGAAACTGGATGAAATCTATCCCCGGCCAGAGGATTTTTTTGCCGAAAGTATCCGGCGCTCAGCCAGTAACCGTGCACTTAGCCTCACGGTGATCCGTTCAAATCCTCAAATCTGCGGGCATAACCTCACGGGGATGAATGATCAGGGAGCCACGGGTGAAGGTTTGACGACCACTTTCCGGGAGCTTAAACCGGGCACTACAGATGCCCTTTTTGAGGGATTGGCGCCGTTGCGCTGGTGCATGTTTGCCGAACCCCGGAATATTTATCGCGGTAGGAAAGTTAAACTTGAAGTGATTCTGGCCAACGAGGATGCACTTCCTGCAGGCGACTATCCGGCGCTTATTCAGGTCGTAGGCCCAAATAACCAGCAGATTTATAACAATAAGACTACAATTACCATTGCCGCGACAAAAAACGGGATCGAACCACCGCTGGCCATGCCTGTATTTTCGAAAGAAGTTGCTATTGACGGCCCGGCCGGAAAATACCATCTTTTGGCCACCCTCGAACGCGGAGGCGCTCCAACCTGCGGCAAGGTGGAATTTTATGTCGATGATCCGGCGCAGATGCCGGCTGTCGAAACAGAAGTTACTGTTTGGGGCGCAGATACTTTGCTGAATAATTGGTTGGCTGAACAGCATATCAAAACCCGGCTGTTTAATGCAGCAAAACAAAAATCAAGGGAAACCATATTGGTTGGCGCTCATCCACCTGTCGGAAAGGATACCCTTATGGCATTCAGGAATTTGATGCAGCATGTTGCCCGTGGTTCAAATGTAATCTTCATTTCGCCTGACGTATTTAAGCGGGGTCACAGCAGCGATGGCTTTTTACCCTTGAGAGAAAAGAACTCCATATCGAAGTATCCGAGCTGGTTATACCTGTTTGATGAATGGGCCAAACAACATCCTCTCTTTGAAGGTCTTCCTGCCGGAGGGCTGATGGATCACCAGTTTTACCGGGAAATCTTACCGGAGCATTTATGGGATAAGAATAAAGAGGCGCCTGGTGAAATTGTCGCCGGGGCAATTAAGGTCTCTCAGGGTTATGGGTCCGGGTTATTTCTGGCGGTTTATCCGTTTGGCTTCGGGAAGTTTACGCTCAATACCTTATTAATCCGCGATAATTTGGGAACTCATCCTGCGGCTGAACGTCTGCTCCGTAATTTAATCCGTTATGCGGCCTGCGATCAACACAAATCGCTGGAAGAACTTCCTGCTGAATTTGAGCAACAATTGAGGAGTATCAATTATAAATGATTAGATTGCTGGGACTTGTCATGAAATATTAATATTGTAGCCAAAGTATCGAACAATTAAATAATTTAAATACAGAAACGAGATGAAGAGAATTTTGGGACTTTTAGCGGGGATATTTCTGTGCGGCATCGTGAACGCTCAGGAATTAGGTGGAATGCAATGGTTTAATGAACCTGCAAAATGGAAAATCGAAGATCATAAACTGAGTTTGGAGGTTACCCCAAAATCAGATTATTGGCGCGCAACAGGTTATGGATTTGTGGTAGACGATGGACCTTTTTATTACACGACCCGAGGGGGAGAATTCGAGGTGCAGGTTAAAATTACCGGTAACTTCAAAACCCGTTATGACCACATGGGACTGATGTTACGCATCGATGAAAAACACTGGATTAAATCGGGTATGGAATTTGTCGATGGGAAATATAACTTCAGTACGGTTATTACCAACGATTTTAGTAACTGGAATGTGATTGTATTACCCGGCAAACCTGAATTTCTTTGGGTTAAGGCGATTCGTAAGAAAGATTATGTCGAAGTTTATTATTCGCCGGATGGTAAAAATTTCATTTTAAGCAATATGGCCTATTTCCCCGAACAAAAACCGGCAATGGTTGGCATGATGGCTGCAAGTCCGGATGGAGATGGATTTAATGCAGTATTTGAAGATTTTAAAATCTTCCACCAGCCCGATACCCGCCGCCTGGAATGGCTTAAACAAAATAAAGAGTAATTGATGAACAGAAATTATTCCAGGAGCTTTACTTTTAATGTGTTGGCTCTTCTCTTGCTTAACCTGACATTATTCTCTAACCTGTCAGCTTCTGCGTCTATGTCGGTTGATCCCTCCTCTGTTGCATACGGAGGAAGAAAAGGATCGGTTATCTATGTTTCGAAGTTAGGGAACAACTCCGATGGAAAAAGCTGGAAGAGAGCCTACCAAACAATCCAGGCTGCATTATCAGCTATTCCGGATGATAAAGGCGGGCATACGATTATTGTTCGTCCCGATACTTATGTGGAGGCTAATTTATCGACAGCTTTCAAGGGAGCCAAAGGAGCTTACAATTTATTGATTGGCGATACGGATGGTCGGTTAGGTTCCGGTGCAACCGGTCGGATTATTATTGATGCAGGTGATCCGCAAAAGGGGTTTAAAAGCTATGACTGGTGGTCTACTATTCGTGCTACTTCCAAAGGATGGCGCCCTGAATTTACTGAGCAAACATTTTCAAGTATTTGCTGGGACCGGTGGATATTACGGAATCTCTACACTTCGGGCAGTGATGGCGGTTTTTTCTGGGACCTCACCAATAAAAGCGGCGAAGGTTTTACGGTGATCGTTGAGGATTGTGTGGGGATTGGCCGTGCTTTTGGCGGTGGGGTTTGTTATCCAATCGTTCGTCCCGATGAACCAAGCGTTTTCCGCAGATGCTATTTTATGGCCCTCGATTGGGTTGGAGATACAAGTGCAGTGCTGGTCGGTGGCTGGGAATCCACTATGCCCGATGCACCTCATTTGATTCTGGAAGATTGTACGATGGTTCATCCGGATAATGCACTTGCTATGTCGTATGCAAGTAATTGTGTGCGGGTTAAGGCCGTTGGTTGTCGTTTTATCGTTTTAAACTTCACACAACCCGAAATGGGAGGAAAATCGACAGGAATTATCTGTACGCAGGGACATCAGCCAGCCGGGAAATTGCATGTCGATCTGGAGGATTGCATGCTTGCAGGCTATAGTGTATTTACCACCGGAGAGGAAGGAAAGGTGGTCAGTTATACTGCAAAAGGTAAAGTTCAGGCTTATGTCCAGTTTAAACAGTCAGTTCCGGAGGGATTTGAGCGGATAAAGCTTTGGCCGGCAGAGTTGTTCGATTGTATCGCAATCCCTAATCCTAAAAAGAGAAAGTGAAAATTGTATGGAATTATCAATAACTCACCAAAATGAGCAGCAACACAGGCACTTTTCTTCCTGGTGGTTCCTGTTCAGTCCATTCTTATGGCTTGTTTTGATGATGTTTACAAATGAGTTGTCTGCTAAAACTTATTCAACAGATAAAAATCAAAAAAATGGCCCTAATAAGGATCGCAGTCAAACTGGCGGGTCATCGATAAATCAGGCACCGCCTGCAGCCTTGCCTGGTTTGAATGCGGACCCTCATATCGCATTTTTTGAAGGGAAGTATTTTATCTATCCCACCACCGATGATGGAAATATCGATTACTGGAGTTCAACTTCATTCCGGTGCTGGTCTTCCGAAAATTTAAAGGATTGGAAAAATGAAGGAATAATACTGGACCTGCCTCGCGATATTACCTGGGCAAAAGATAAAGCCTGGGCGCCATGTATCGCCGGCGCCAATGGCAAATACTATTTCTATTTCAGCGCCGGTCAGCAGATTGGAGTAGCTGAAAGCGACCGGCCGCAGGGTCCGTTTAAAGATGCACTTGGCAAACCACTTGTGAACAAAGATTCATATGACACTCAGGTGATTGATCCGATGGTGTTTACCGACGATGACCAGGTTTCCTACCTGTACTTCGGCAGCGGTAACCTCAATGTTGTGAAGCTAAATTGCGACATGATCTCATTCGATGCATCATCCGTGAAAAAGATATCATCGGTACCGTTTGCAGAAGGGATGTTCGTATTCAAGCGAAGGGGGATCTATTATCTGATGTTTTCGCGGTTTGGTACCGATAGCCCGGACTATTCCGTATGGTATGCTACTTCAACTTCCCCTTTCGGACCGTTCATCCTGGCCGCAAACAATCCGGTCCTGAGGCAAAAAGGAATCATCAAAGGAACCGGCCACAACTCTGTTATTCAGATCCCGGGTCGGGATGAGTGGGTGATTGCTTACCATCGTTTCCGCATACCAAACGGCAATGGGTTCCATCGCGAGACCTGTTTGTCACCGATGCGATTTGATGATAATGGGCAGATTCACAAGGTGGATGTTTTTGATACCATCCCTTCACAAACAGCCACTCCTCCGGAGACGAAACTACAAGCCCCGGACAAAGGGGTACTGCCTGGTTTACGCAAATTGATGGATATTTACCTGCGCGACCCCTCCATTTGTCGTGGAGGTGATCATTGGTGGTACCTTACGGGAACAATCAATCCTCCGGAGGGTATCCAGGTGTGGAAGTCTAAGGATCTTATCTCCTGGGAATCGCTTGGAATAGTTTGGAAACCAGGCAACAGCCCCTGGCACAAACCATATCTCCAACAGGGAAGACCCATTTGGGCTCCTGAAATTCATTATATCAGGGGGACTTTCTGGCTCACCTATAGTATGCCGGGCTGGGATGCTAATGATCCCAGCCGTTTTAATCCTGCAAACAGTGGCTGCGGATTGCTTAAAAGCACCTCAGGGAAACCCGAAGGTCCTTACAGTGATGTTCAACCTGACGAACGGCTGGGTGATGAGATTGACGCCTCTCTGTTTCAGGATGATGATGATTCGGTTTATTATCTGTGGCACAGCGGTAAAATTGCAAAGATGAAACCTGATATGAGCGGTCTGGCGGAACCTTACCATTGGTTGAAACCAGCGGTTGCAGATCCTGATCCTCAGCATCACTCCGGACTCTGTCCTAAAATCTTCGGAAAGGATTCATTAACCCATATTGGGTACGAAGGGGTATTCATGTTCAAATCCAATGGGTTATATTACCTGTGCGGTTCCGATCGTGGTGAAGGGGGACGATATAGCTGCTATATCTCCACTTCAAGAAGTATTTATGGTCCATACAGTAAGCGTTACGAAGCATTGCCATACTGTGGTCACAATATGTTTTTTCAGGATGACAATGCGCATAGGTGGTCCACCTTTTTTGGGCAGGATGGTATACCTTGGCATGAACAACCGGGTATCCTTCCTGTGACTATTGGTGCCGACAATATTGTTTGCAGTGGAAAGAAAAAGTAATAACAAGGAGATTTATCGTGCTTTCGAAGCGTTGAAAATTAATTAAGTTATTGATCTGTTACACAATAGAAGAAATTTCATTATGCGGGTAGGAATCCAATGTATTGCATTATTTGTAATGTTTCAAAATGCTCAATTGCTTTTTGCTCAATCCCGTAATTTGTCAGTAGAAACATATAGATTAAAAACGAGTAAGGGGAGCAAAGGTAAGACCTATTTTATCGATCCGGCCGTTGGCAACGACGCCAACAACGGTTTAACTCCATTAACTCCTTTCAAAACATATACGAAATGTGAATTTGCCGGTGGTGATAAGGTTCTTTTCAAACGGGGGAGTGTCATTCGCGAAATGCTGCATACACGTGACGGAATAAAAGGGGCGCCGATCACCTATGGCGCGTACGGTGAAGGTGAAAAACCAGCTTTTCTCGGTTCTGTGCCAGTTGGAAATCCTGAAAAATGGATCGAAGAACGGCCACAAATTTGGCGGCATGTTGGGGAATTTACCAGCAAGGTTTGTAATCTGGTCTTTAATGGTGGGGAGAGCTGCGGTAACCTGCGTTGGGATATTGCGGCGTTGAAACAACCTGGCGAATGGTATTACACGGGCAACTCCACAGGAGATAACGGCGGAGGAGAGGCTCCTCCCAACAGTAAGCTATATTTCTGTTCTCCAAACAATCCTGGCATGGCCTACCGCGATATCGAATGTGTACTTTGGGGTGAGCGAAAACTCGTTGGAGGTAAGGGGAACATCATTCTGGAGAACCTAAGCTTTCGAAACTCAGGAGTGCATGGTTACCAGGAGTTTCATCCCCACGACATCGTAATCAGAGCGTGTGAGTTCCGTTTCATCGGCGGGGCTGTATGGGATTCCAAACGGCATATACGCTTCGGCAATGCAGTTGAGCTATGGGATGGCGCCAGCAATGTTACAATTGAACAATGCGTGTTCGATAACATTTACGATTCGGGTGTGACCCACCAGGGTGGCGGAACCCGGAATATTCCCGAAAAATTGTTCTTTAGAAATAACCGGTTTAGTAATTGCGGAATGGCTGCTTACGAATGTCGAGAGCCTTCTCAAGAGGTGTATTTCGAAGGCAATACCTGCATCAATGCCGGTGGCGGATTCAGTATGCAGGGGTTATTGCCACCGCGTCAATCGGAAATTTATCCGCAACCGATGGGGCACCATGTGTTTATCTGGAGGATCGATCCGGGCACCCAAGCCGGTCATGTTTATATCCGAAACAATACTTTTAACGAGGCGCCTTTTGGAGCCGCAATCTATTCTATCATTGATCCGGTAGATGAACAGAAGTTTGTTCTCGACCATAACTGCTACTGGCAAACAACCGGTTAAATGCTGGTCCATTTTGGAGGAGAGTCTTATAAACCTTCGGAATTTGATCGTTATCAGAAAGATTGCAAACAAGACAGGCAAAGTAAGATTGAAAAACCGCATTAAAATGCCAATCAACCTATTTCAAAGGAATTAAGCTGTAATAAATGTTGAAAAATCTCATTTTTTTGCTGACAGTTATTCTGTTGGTTTCTTTTACCGGACCGTTTCAGATTCAAGCTGAACTTAAAAATAATTCCGGGGTTGCTCTGGAAGGTCGCAAATCTTTGCAAGCAGCACCTCCTAAACCCTACATTTTATGGTATAATGAACCTGTACCTGAGATTCCAATCAAATACAATGAAACGACTATTCTCAATAATAATCCCAATGATTATGCCTGGGAAAACTGGTCGCTTCCGATTGGGAACGGGTATATGGGCGCCAATATTTTTGGACGTACGATGACCGAACGTGTTCAGCTGACCGATAACACTCTTGCATCGCGAAGTCATTACAATGGCGCGGGGCTGACCAGTTTTGCTGAGCTATATATTGACTTCAACCACCGGAATCCGGCTAATTATCGCAGGGGACTTCGATTGAACGATGCCGTGGCGTTTGTTCAGTATAATCAGGGAGATACTTTTTACGAACGCGAATATTTTGCAAGTTACCCCGACAAGGTGATGGTCATCAAACTCAAAGCCAACAGGAAGGGATCATTGTCATTTGCGGTTCGCCCCGAGGTTCCCTATTTAAGAGCGTTTGGAGAAGCCGATGGAAATCGGGGACGGAGCGGGAAGGTCACGGCATCCGGCAACCTGATCACCCTTTCAGGAGCTATCGAATTTCCGGCGATACAATACGAGGGAGAGTTTAAGGTGATTGCTTATGGCGGCACTACAAATGCGGAAAATGATAAGAATGACGATCATGGACAGATCAATGTTTCGAATGCCGATTCAGCCTTGATTCTGGTGGCGATTGGTACCAATTATAAGCTTGAAAGCCGGATTTTTACGGAGAAAGATTTTTCCAGGAAGCTTGCTGGCAACACCCATCCTCATGAAAGGTTATCTTCGGTAATCCAACAGGCATCGTCAAAAAGTCCGGAGAAGTTGTATCAGGCGCACCTGAAAGATTATTCCGGTTTATTTTCCAGGGTAAACCTCGACCTGAATTCGACTCCATCAACATTCCCTACGGATGAATTGCTAAAAAAGTATAAGGAAGGTATTGTCGACCACTACCTGGAAGAACTTTATTTTCAGTTCGGGCGCTATTTGCTGATTTGTTCTTCGCGGCCCGGAACCCTGCCTCCAAACCTTCAGGGAATATGGAGTCAGTACGAAGTAACTCCTTGGACGGGTGGTTATTGGCACAATATCAACGTTCAGATGAATTACTGGCCGGTTTTCAATACCAACTTAACCGAATTGTTTCAGTCGTATGTCGATTTTAACAAGGCTTTTCGCGATGAAGCATCCACGATTGCCACCGATTACATTCAAAAATACGCTCCAAAAAACGTTTCGGCGCAGCCTGGCGGGAACGGGTGGACGATTGGAACCGGGGCCAATGCTTATTCCATTTCAGGACCCGGAGGGCATTCCGGGCCAGGAACGGGAGGACTTACCACGAAGCTTTTCTGGGATTATTACGAATTTTCGGGTGATAAAAAACTTCTGAAAGCGCATTGCTATCCGGCCTTACTCGGGATGTCGGAATTCCTGTCGAAAACTGTCATTGACACTCTGGGATTTCTGCTTGCTTCACCATCTGCTTCACCTGAACAGGAAGTCCGCGATAGTAATGGAAAATCACATTACTACATCACCACCGGCTGTGCGTTTGATCAACAAATGATATATGAAAACCATGCCAATGTGCTAAAAGCGGCACAAATTATTGAAGACAAAAGCCCATTGTTGCCAAAGCTAAAAACTCAGCTATCCTCTCTTGATCCGGTTCAGGTAGGCAATTCAGGACAAATAAAAGAATACCGGGAAGAGAAGTTTTACGGTGAAATCGGGGAGTACAACCACCGTCATATCTCAAATTTGGTGGGTTTGTATCCCGGTACAATCATTAATTCGAATACCCCTGCCTGGCTCGATGCAGCCAGGGTCACCCTCAATCAGCGTGGTGACCAGTCAACAGGATGGGCGATGGCTCACCGTCTGAACCTTTGGGCCAGAATTAAAGATGGCGACCGGGCCTATGCATTGCTGCAAACCCTGCTGAAAAAGGGGACGATGAACAATTTGTGGGATACCCATCCACCATTCCAGATTGACGGAAACTTTGGAGGAACGGCAGGTATTGCTGAAATGCTCCTGCAAAGCCATGAGGGTTTTATTCATCCTTTGGCAGCGCTTCCCCAAAGCTGGAGCAAAGGTTCGTTCAGGGGTTTGCTGGCGCGGGGGAATTTCGAAGTCTCTGCCGTATGGGAAAAAAGTCAGGCAACCCGGGTTATCATTCATTCCAAAATTGGAGGTATATGCAAATTGAAATACTTCAATGTAAATGAGGCTATTATTAGCAATTTTTCCGGAAAAAAAGTGTCGGTAAAAACCAGAAAAGCCGATTACATAGAGTTTGAAACCTCTCCGGAGGAAACTTATCTGGTCAGTTCAATCCCTGTTTACCGAAAGATTGTACCTCCCTCGAATCTGAAGATCAATCATCAGTCAGGCAATGAAAAAATAACGCTGTCCTGGGATGAGAGTCCCGATGCCTCCACATACCGGGTCTACAAACTCGTAGGCAATTCGCCGGATTATCAATTAATTCAGTCGGGAGTTAAAACCAATTCTTTTGAAAGTCTGGTTTCTGCCCCCGTGAAAAATGATCCCTGTATTTTCAGGGTTACCGCTGTGGACAAAACCGGACGGGAAAGCGAAGGGGTTAATTTAATCGGATTAAAGTAAGTCACAAATGAAAATAATCTGGACGAATGAATAGCTCTGTCTCATTTTATGGCTTTTTTCAGCGAATCAACATCCATTCCTTCCGAATGGTTATTGTTATTGTGTTGTCCATCCTGGGTCAAAGCCAGGTTCATGCAACGAATTATTATTTCGCAACTAACGGTGATGACATAAAAAATACCGGAGTGTCGCTAATTTCACCCTGGAAAAGCCTGGGAAAGCTGAATTCAATGATGTCCCTACTTCAGCCGGGCGACTCGGTATTGTTTCGCAGAGGTGATCGATTTAACGGAGAAATCAGGATTACCAAAAGCGGCGCCAAACAATCTGTGATCTATTTTGGTGCTTATGGCAAAGGTTCAAAACCGGTATTGAACGGGACGACAAGAATATCAGATTGGGGGAAGGCCGGATTCAATAAATGGGAGACCACATGTAATTCAAATGTTGAAAATCCGACCAACTTATTTGTGAATGGCACCCAACAGCCTTTGGGCCGATGGCCGAATGTGACGGCTCCAAACCGGGGGTATCTGTCGGTAAAATGGTCCTCGGGACAAAACAAATTAAGCAGTCAGTCGATTCCGGATGGGGCAAAGTGGCAAGGTGCAGATTTAGTTGTCCGGAATCAACGGTGGGTTTTGGATCGGGTGCCTCTCTTGTCAGTAAAAGGTGATACGCTTACCGTCGTGCCAACATCCTATAACATCAGTTCCGAATTTGGATTTTTTATTTGTAATCATCCCGCGACCCTGGACAGGAACGGTGAATGGTGTTTCAACAAAGAGACAAGAAAGCTAACCCTCTACTCCGAAACCGATCTTTCGGAATCTGTGATCGAAGTTTCTTCAATGGAGAATCTGATATCCATTGAGAATCAAAATTTTATAGTAGTTGATAATTTGGTGCTTAGGGGTGCCTCGTCAATAGCTTTAACAGCCAAACATTCGAATAACATCACTGTTGAAAATTGTGAAATTGTTCACTCCGGGCTGAATGGCATTCATTTTATCAGCTGTAATAATCCGGTTTTTGAATCCAACAAAGTATTTAACACAAATAATCAGGGGTTTATTTTTCAGGATTGCCACGGTTCGGTGATCAGACAGAATGAGATCAGAAAAAACGGATTAATCGCCGGAATGGGGGCAAACGGGTCCAATTCCTATAATGCAATGGTTGTTGAAGGCTCCTCCAACTTAATTGAGTATAATAAAATTGATAGTGTAGGATATATTCCTCTGCGGTTTGAAGGCGATTCGGTGATGATGCGCTACAATATAATCTCCAATTATTGCATGGTCAAAGATGACGGAGGGGGAATTTATACCTGGGGGAATCGCACAGGCTATCCTTTCATTGAACGTAAAATCATCAGCAATATTGTTCGTAATGCCATCGGGGCTGGTCATGGAACAAGTGACTCATCGAGAGTTTCATCAGAGGGAATTTATATTGATGACCAAAGCTCCAACGTTGAAATTGTTGGAAACACCGTTTATAAATGCGGCAATATCGGCATATTCATTCATAACGCGAATCATGTGCTGGTCCGCAATAACCTGGTGTATGATAATGGCACCCAGTTACAGATGCTCTCAGCCGGCATGCCTGATTTTACTGTCAGAGGTTGCATCCTTAAAAATAACACCTTCGTATCCCGAATCGCTGAACAAAAAATCGCCAATTTCATGACAGATGAGCCGAAGGAAAGTATAAAGTTGATGGGAGTGATAGACAGTAATTATTATTGCAGGCCTGCTGAACCAGAGATGATTATCCATTGCTCTTTTAATCCGGGCGAAAAGTGGTATTCATTCGACGACTGGAAGGAGCAATTTGGTCACGACCAACACACAGGGCAAAGCCCTATCCGTTTTAACTATAAAATCACTTCGGTTGGCGCTCTCCAAAAAATCACCTATGGGTTTTACAACGAAGGGAAAGATACCTGGTACGACGAGAAAACAACCGGAAAGGAATCCCTGGAGAAAATAAAGGAAGACTTAAGGGGAAATCCTGTCAATCCGGTAAAAGGGATGAATATCAGGCTAATCCTTTCGATGGACATTGATTTCAGGAAAGGGGTAAAACAGAAATATTTATTCAGTTTTGACACAAAATCTGAAAAATCGGGGGAGGTAATTAAGGCCAACTTTAAAACCGGGGATAACCAAATCGTTTGTTCGAAGGAATTCAGACTTGAAAATACGTTCCGTAAAAACGAGCTGCTTTATATCCCGGCCTTTGTCAACATCCCGCACGAGCGGGTCAATTTCGAGTTCAGCAACTGGAAAGATCCTGTGTGGATAAGGAATATCTCGTTCAGAAAAGTTGAGGCCACTCTTCCCCATCCTGACGAGCACTTCTTACTAGTCGTTAACGAATCACGGAAACCACGAATAAGCCCCCAGTTGACTGGATATGTTGATGCTTCGGGAAAAGAGTGTAAAACCCGGATAACGATTCAACCCTATTCATCGGCCATTTTTTTCAAAAAATAAAAAGTTTAGATTCCTCACAAAAATACCATGTTACAACCATCTTTGAACTGCAATCGTCTTAATCTTAATCTTGTTAAAAATGAAATCTTACGGATAGTAGTTCCACTTGTCTTTATTTTGCTGGTTTATTGCCAGGTACATGCAACCAACTACTATTTTTCGGTAAGTGGCAACGATGCAACCAACAACGGATTATCGGTAAATACACCGTTTAGAAGCCTCCAAAAGCTGAACTCCATGATGCTTCAACTTCAACCCGGCGACTCGTTGTTGCTTCGCCGGGGCGATATTTTTAACGGCGAAATCCGCATAACCAAAAGCGGAACCGATCAATCAGCGATTTATTTTGGCGCCTATGGCAAAGGTAAAAGGCCGATTTTAAATGGAACAACAGAGGTATCCGGTTGGAAAACTGCTGGTCAGCATAAATGGGAAGCAATCTGCATGGACTGCAAGGATCAGTTGAATTCCCTATTTTTGAATAGCGTAATGCAGCCAATTGGCAGGTGGCCGAACCTTCATACCGCTAACGGGGGATATTTACCCGTTAAATGGGCTTCAGGAAGTACCCGGCTCAGTAG
>Ga0316220_1000805_pt1 | contig 40658 bp, 34 predicted proteins | sample TBH18005metaG_FD_203632 | JGI IMG/M metagenome (GOLD analysis project Ga0316220, IMG submission 203632) | Freshwater microbial communities from Trout Bog Lake, Wisconsin, USA - TBH18005 | ecosystem: Environmental > Aquatic > Freshwater > Lake > Hypolimnion/Profundal zone | place: USA: Wisconsin... | reverse complement strand
TGATGTACAAGGCCCATCCTTCTGTAACCATTAAAGATTAGGCATCAAAGGGCAGATTCAATATTTATCTATGATTGATGAAGATTTTCGTAGTGTCTTGATCGTTCTTTTAAAAACTAATTTATATGAAATCTATTATCTAGCTGGCCAATCTTCCGTTATTTTGTCTTTTGAGAAGTCTGCCAAAACTATTCAAAGCGTTACACAGAGAACCCTCAATCTATTCGAGGGTTGCCGTATGATGTGTCAGGTAATTCGTATCTATCATGCTGACTCAGGTGAGTCTTTTGGTGATACAAAGGGCATCCTCACCGGTAAAATTACATTATTTCATCCGATTAGTCCATATGCGGTTGCAAAAATATCTGCATATTGGTTAGTGAATAATTATCGTGAAGCCTATAGATTATTTGCTTTTACCGACATTTTATTTAATCATGAATCATTGTTACGTCCAGAGCACTTTTTGACCCGAAGATTTATACGGGCAGTTAAAGGAATTTCTGAAGGCAGCATAGAAACTCTTAAACTAGGTCTTTTAGGTATTCCCAGAGATTGGAGGTGGGCGCCTTAATATGTAATAGCAATTTTGATGATGTTGCAACAAGAGGGATCTGAAGATTTTGTTATTGCAACTGAAACGACCTTTACTTTGGAGGACTTTGTTAAGGCAACTTTTGAACAATCAGACCTCAATTGGCAACAGCACATGATTCAAGACCCAACTTTGTTGCTCCCTACAGATCTAGCGGTTGCTAGTGCTGATTGCAACAAAGCTAAGCAAGCTATAGATTGGACCGCCTCAAACAAAGGTATTGATGTCGTGAAAAAAAGTATCAAACTACAAATTAATATTTCAACATGATTATGAAGAAAAAAGTAGCATTAATTACTGGTATCACTGGTCAGGATGGTTCCTATCTTGCTGAATTTTTGCTTGAGAAGGGCTATTTTGTTCATGGTATCAAGCGACGAGCCTCCTCTTTTAATACTGAACGCATTGATCATCTATATCAAGACCCCCATGTCAATCATCCAAACCTAATTTTGCATTATGGTGACTTAACTGATGCCAGTAATTTAGTGCGAATTATCCAGGAATGTCAGCCCGATGAAATATACAATCTTGGAGCTCAGTCGCACGTTGCCGTTTCCTTTGAATCACCTGAATACACGGCGGATGTTGATGCGATTGGTCCTTTGCGAATTTTGGAAGCGATTCGCATATTAGGCTTGGAGAAGAAAACCCGTTTTTATCAGGCCTCAACGTCCGAGCTTTATGGTTTGGTACAAGAGGTTCCTCAAATAGAAACTACTCCATTTTATCCTCGCAGCCCCTATGCAGTTGCAAAACTTTATGCATATTGGATTACTGTAAATTATCGAGAGGCCTATGGTATTTATGCTTGCAATGGCATTCTTTTTAACCATGAATCTAAGCGGCGTGGAGAAACCTTTGTTACCCGTAAAGTTACGCGCGGTTTAGCGAATATTGCCCAAGGCCTAGAATCGTGCTTATTTATGGGTAATATCGACGCTCTGCGCGACTGGGGTCATGCTAAAGATTATGTTCGTATGCAGTGGCTCATGCTCCAGCAAGAAAGCCCCGAAGACTTTGTAATTTCTACAGGTGTTCAATTTACCGTGCGTGAATTTATTATTCGCAGCGCAAAGCAATTGGGAATAAGTTTGAATTTTGAAGGCGGATCTGAAAATGAGAAGGCGATTGTTACTTCCATTGAGGGTACTAAGGCTCCAGGGCTTAAGGTGGGTGATGTGATTGTTCGGATTGATCCACGCTATTACCGCCCAACCGAGGTTGAAACACTCTTGGGTGACCCCGCTAAAGCGAAAGACAGGCTTGGTTGGGTGCCGGAAATTACTTTGGATGAAATGATTATGGAAATGGTGTCTAATGATTTGGAGCAAGCTAGACAACATGCATTGCTTCGCCAGAATGGCTACTCGGTGTCTGTGCGAAAAGAAAGCTAGAGAATTTAAATATAATACAAAGAGAAATTTAGTACGTGAGTAATGATAAAAAGCAAAAAATTTATGTGGCAGGTCATTGTGGAATGGTCGGTTCTGCCATAGTGCGGAATCTTAAAGATCATGGGTACACCAATATTATTGGAAAAACCCATGCTGAATTGGATCTAACCAACCAATCTGCTGTGGAACATTTCTTTCGGGCTGAAAAGCCTGACCAAGTCTATTTGGCTGCAGCCAAGGTGGGTGGCATTCATGCAAATAGTACCTATCCTGCAGAGTTTATTTATGATAATTTGATGGTTCAAAATAACGTGATTCATCAATCTTTTTTAAATGGCGTAAAAAAACTATTATTTTTGGGCTCCAGTTGTATTTATCCAAAAATAGCAGTGCAACCAATGCAAGAGGCCGCACTTCTTACCGGCAAACTTGAGCCCACTAACGAGCCATACGCTATTGCCAAAATTGCAGGCATTAAGATATGTGAGAGTTATAACCGTCAGTATGGTAGCTCCCATGGCGTTGATTATCGCTCGGTGATGCCAACCAACCTATACGGACCAGGTGATAACTATCATCCTGAGAATAGTCATGTGATTCCTGGGCTAATTAGACGCTTTCATGAGGCAAAACTATGCAATGCTCCTGAGGTAGTCATTTGGGGCACTGGAACCCCCAAAAGAGAGTTTTTATATGTGGATGATATGGCGTCAGCATCAGTATTTATTATGGGATTAGATAAAGCTTTATATGATGAGCAAACTGAGCCTATGCTTAATCACATTAATGTAGGGTACGGTAGTGATGTAACTATTGCGGACTTAGCATATTCAATAGGTAAAACGGTTGGGTACGGGGGTAAGATCGTATTTGACTCTACCAAGCCTGATGGCGCCCCAAGAAAATGGATGGATTCATCTAAGTTGAATCGACTGGGCTGGGGGCCCTCAGTTAAATTGGATGCTGGACTTCGTATGGCTTATAAGAGTTTTTGTGATTTGGATCGCTGATTTCGAGAACCCTCAGACATGCCTTGACTCCTCTTGAAAAGATCCTGAAGACTGCCCAAAATATATAATATACCTATGAGAAAAAATAGTCCGAGACCTCTGGAGCAATCTCATACAGTTGCTATTTTAATGGGGACTTACAACGGAGCTCCTTACTTGGCTGCTCAGCTTAAATCAATTTCTTACCAGACACATATTGATTGGGGATTACATGTTTCAGACGATGGATCAATGGACAAAACGAAAGAATTAATTGATTCCTTCTCCGCTAGCCATCCGGGTCAATCAATTAGATATTATAATGGCCCTAAAAAAGGCTTTAGTGCTAATTTTCTTTCTTTGGTTTGTAATCAAAATATTAGCGCCTCATTCTATGCCTATTCTGATCAAGATGATGTCTGGAGTGAGGATAAGCTTTCACGTGCTGTGGATTGGCTTCGAACAATATCTCCAGATAAACCTGCGCTTTATTGCTCCAGAACAGAGTATGTTGATTATGCTTTAAACCATATTGCATTTTCTCCAAGGTATCGTCGACCTCCTACATTCTCAAATGCGCTTGTTCAAAATATTGCAAGTGGAAATACTATGGTATTTAATCAAGCAGCCCGAGAATTGATTTGCATAGCTGGGGCCGATGTTGATGTTCCGCTACATGATTGGTGGACCTATTTGTTGGTCACTGGCGCTGATGGAATCGTTTATTTTGATCTTCAGCCTTCTGTTTTATATCGTCAGCATTCAGATAACCTATGGGGAATGAATGCGGGTTGGCGAGCACGTTTTAGCCGCATCAAAAAATTATTTGAAGGACGTTTCCAGGGTTGGAACAGCAGGCATTTAATTGCGCTTCAGAGCGCATCCCCATATTTAACTGTGGATAATAAACGTAGGGTGCAATTTTTTGTCAAGAGCAGAAGTAATGAAGTTTTAGTAAAGCGCTTAATCAGCCTTTATCAATCAGGTGTTTATAGACAAACATTAATGGCTAATATAGGTCTCGTAATAGCAGTTTTTTTTAGAAAACTCTAATGCAAAAATTTTCAACATCTCCCTTCGCATTTATGCAAAGCATATATCGCAATCGGGCACTAATTTTTTCGCTGACAACGCGTGAAGTGTTGGGTAGATATCGTGGCTCGGTTTTAGGTATCCTTTGGTCTTTTTTTAACCCCATTTTAATGTTGGTTGTATATACATTCTTTTTTAGTTATGTTTTTAAAGCACGATGGGGTGAGGGTAGCGACTCAAAAATTGAGTTTGCATTAATTTTGTTTGCAGGCTTAATTATTTTTAATTTATTTTCCGAATGTATTGCACGAGCCCCAAATATCATCTTATCTAATACGAATTATGTAAAAAAAGTCATCTTTCCTTTGGAGATATTGCCTATAGTGAATTTGACTGCTGCTTGCTTTCATTTGCTTATTAGTTTTAGTGTTTGGCTAGTTTTTTACCTCCTATTTTTTGGCATTCCTTCGATAACTATCTTGCTCTTTCCAGTTATTCTGCTGCCCATGTTGTTGTTAGTTTTAGGCTTATCCTGGTTTTTAACCTCCTTGGGTGTTTACTTGCGGGATGTATCTCAACTCACAAACCTGTTGATCACGGCTTTAATGTTCTTGTCCCCCATTTTTTTCTCCCTCTCAGTATTGTCTGTTGAGATCCAATCCTATTTGTTGCTTAACCCATTAACTCAGGAGATTGAAATGATGAGGGGTATTCTTGTTTGGGGTAAAGCGCCGCAATGGAGTTCGTATTTTATTTACTTAATATTCACTAGTTTTTTTGCATGGCTAGGATTCGCCTGGTTTCAAAAAACCAGAAAAGGATTTGCTGATGTCATCTAGCAACGCTGCTATTGAAGTTTTAGGACTCAGCAAGCGCTATGAAATTTATGAGCATCCTCGTGATCGCTTAAAGCAATTTTTTATGCCTAAGCTAAAGGGTTTGGTTGGTAAAACATCAAATCCATATTACAGAGAATTCTGGGCGCTGCGAGACATTTCATTTTCCGTGCCTAAAGGTGAGACGGTTGGTATCATTGGCAAAAATGGCAGTGGAAAATCTACTTTATTGCAGCTTATTTGTGGAACATTAAGCTCTACTTTGGGCTCCATTCATACAAATGGCCGAATTGCTGCATTGTTAGAGTTGGGTTCAGGATTCAATCCCGAATTTACCGGGCGAGAAAATATTTATTTGAATGCCGCAGTTTTGGGTTTAACAAGTGACGAGATTGATCGTTGCTATGGCGATATATTGGCTTTTGCCGATATAGGTACTTTTATTAATCAGCCTGTAAAAACCTATTCCAGCGGCATGGCTGTTCGTTTGGCTTTTGCTGTCCAGTCTCAAATCAATCCTGATATTTTGATAGTTGATGAAGCTCTATCAGTTGGCGATGTACGTTTTCAGGCGAAATGCTTTGAAAGACTTCGTCAGCTAAAGGATAACGGTACTAGTATTTTATTGGTCACTCATTCAAGTGAGCAAATTGTTTCACATTGTTCATCGGCAATCTTGTTAAATGAAGGTCGTCAAATTGAGATTGGGGAGCCACGAAAAGTAGTGAATCGATATACCGACCTTCTATTTGGAAAAGAAAAAAAACTTATCGCACAAAAAGAGTCTGCCAAAGATATAGTGACGCAGGTGTTGGTAAATCAAGATTTACATCTAAGCTCTACTGAAGATCTTTTTAGTTTTCACGTTGGCTACAACCCTCATGAGTACCGTTGGGGTGATGGCTCAGCCGCAATATTAGATTTCCATTTATCTGCCGATGGAATTGATTACCCAAGCGCAATAGAATCGGGTCAAAAAATTGAGTTAGCTCTAACAATTCGATTTATGGAGGAAATGGTCCAACCAATTCTAGGGTTGACCGTCAAAACCAAAGAGGGAATTACGGTATATGGAGCAAATTCAGAGACTTTAGACTGTCAAGAATTTTTGCAAATTGGGCAAAGGGATTCTGTAGTGCTAGTAAGGTCTCAGTTTCAAGCTAATTTAGCGCCTGGCGACTATTTTATTTCCCTAGGTGTAGCCACTCGTCAGGGGGGGGAGTTAACACCTCATGATCGTCGCTACGACTCTATTCATTTGGTGGTAAAGCCAAATAAAGAGTGTTTTGGATTAATTAATTTAAATTTACAGATGAGTGCAGAAAGCATTTCGGTATGAAAAATGCATTAGAAAGACTAGGCTATCAGCTAGACCCAAAGTCCCAAATTTGGATTAGGCCAGAGTTTCAAGGTATTGCCTATAACGACGGGGATGAGGTTGAGCTTAGAGTCGGAAAAATTATAGACTCAACCTCCGATATATCCGTGCTTTCGACAGAGTTACGCGGTCAAGTAACTGACTGGCCTTCTTTGTATCATTTGTCCAATACAAGGGCAAACTTATTGCGCCCATACAAGGATTGCTTTGTTGGTGACATATTAGAAATTGGTGCTGGATGCGGTGCCATTACACGTTATTTGGGTGAGCGGGGCGCAAATGTATTGGCCCTTGAAGGAAGTCCACGTCGAGCAGCTATAGCAAGATCTCGTACTAGGGACTTGCAAAATGTGACAGTTTTATCTGAGAAGTTTGACCAATTTAAATCAGATAAAGTATTTGATGTCATTACCCTTATCGGCGTATTGGAGTATGCAAATATATTTACGCCTGGTGATGAACCGGCAGTGACTATGTTAAGGAGTGTCTACCAGCATCTAAAGCCAAATGGCATTCTAATTATTGCAATTGAGAACCAATTGGGCTTGAAGTACTTCGCTGGTGCTCCTGAGGATCATATTAACACAGCAATGTATGGTCTAGAGGGCAGATACCTCAAAGATCAACCTCAAACTTTTGGCAAAAAAGTGCTAGAGAAGATGCTTACCGAGGTAGGATTTGGTGCCTCTCAATTTATGGCGCCTTTCCCAGACTATAAGTTGCCAGTTTCTATAGTGACTGAGGCAGGATTTCAAGATCAAAACTTTGATGCGGCAGCTTTTGCATGGCAAAGTGCAAGACGAGATCCTCAGTTACCGGCGAAAACCCATTTTTCATTAGAGTTGGCTTGGGGTGAGGTTGTGAAGAATGGCTTAGGCATGGATATGGCCAATTCATTTTTGATTGCCACTTCCCCTGCTAAGACAGTGTTTTCTCAAGAAAATGCGCTGGCTTACCACTATAGTTCAGAGCGTCTACCTCCCTATTGTAAGGAAACAATATTTAGTACAAAAGACGGCGTAGTTCAAGTTAACTACTCCCGGTTAAGTAATGGTCAAATAGAAAAGCCAGCGGAAGATTTCCCTTTGGATTTTTCATTTCCAATTAATCAAAAATATAGTTTGGGAAAAGTCTTTTCTTGGGAATTTATAGAGATTGTTTCCCGAGATGGGTGGACATTTGATGAGGTTGGTGCCTACCTTAAAAAGTATATCGCCATATTGAGTCAAATTATTGAATCAAATGGAGATGGCGCCCACCTAAATTCAGTTGACAGCCTTATTCCGGGAAAGTTTATCGATGCTCTACCGCAGAATATAGTTTTAGTGGGTGATGAACCCATATTATTTGACGATGAATGGGAGCTCAAAGAGGATTTAACGGTTGGAAGGCTGGTATTCAGGGCTCTCTTGTACATGCTGCCAATGATTAGTAAATTTGGGAGTTCGCAGAATAATAAGATAATTAGTCGAGAGTCTTTTATAAAAAGCGCATTTTCTGCTGCTCAAATGAACATTGATCAGCAAGATTTGATAAGGTTTATTCAGCTGGAGTCAAAGTTTCAAAATCATATTTTTGGGCGTCCTGTAGAGGAGCATATGGATTGGGGTCCTGATGCTATTCTAAATTACTTTAATACTAGTCTTTATATAAAGGATAGGGACCATGCGGTTGGTGATTTATCTGAAAAAATACTGATTGCAAGTAATCAAATAGCAGAGCAAAGTAATCAAATAGCAGAGCAAAGTAATCAAATAGCAGAGCAAAGTAATCAAATAGCAGAAAGAGATGCTCGGATTCATCTGTATGAATCATCTAGAAGCTGGCGTATAACGAAGCCAATTAGAATCGCAGGCGCTTACACCAAAAAAATAGTCCGCTTAATTGGGCGAATACATCAGGCTTCTGTAAGGAGTGGAGGCGTCCTGAAGCTACTCCAAAAGTGTATAAAAATATTTAGACTTGAAGGGGTGGTGGGAATTGTAGGTAAGCTAAAGGGGGTTGATAAGACCACCGCTGATGGAGGTTCTCTAGGATACCCTGAATGGTCTAGGCAATATCAAAATATTGGCTTGGAAAATGACCAGCTGGTTGCCCAAAAGATTGCAGGATTAAAGAATACCCCTTTAATTTCTATTGTTATGCCGGTATATAGACCAAAGTCTGTGTGGCTTGAAGAGGCCATCAATTCCGTTATGAATCAAAGCTATGCTAATTGGGAGCTATGCATTACCGATGACGCCTCTAATGATGGAACTACTGAGAAAATATTAAAAAGATTTATGGAAAGGGATCCTAGGATTAAGGTACATTTTTCAAAAGAAAATCAACATATTTCCGCTGCTTCAAATGCTGCTCTTGATTTGGCGACTGGAAAATGGGTAGCTTTATTGGATCATGATGATGTTTTGTTTAAGCACGCACTACTATGGATCGTGGATGCATTAAACGCAAATCCTGATGCTAAGCTTTTATATTCTGACGAAGCAAAGATTGATGAGTCTGGGAAAATATTTGATCCATACTTTAAGCCTGATTGGAATAGAGACCTTTTTTATTCACATAATATGATTTGTCATCTTGGTGTATATAGTTTGCCAATCGTTAAAAATATTGGAGGTTTCAGAGTTGGTTTTGAGGGTGCGCAAGACTATGATTTAGCACTGAGGTTTATTGAGCAAATTGAGGATCAGCAAATTCACCATATACCAAGAGTGCTCTATTGGTGGCGGGCTCATGAGGGAAGTACGGCAGGATCTGGCGCGGCAAAGTCTTATGCTGAGCCTGCTGGTGAAAGGGCTCTTAATGAGCATTTCCAAAGAAAGTCGATTAAAGCAGTTGCTGAGCCAACGGAGGGTGGATATCGAGTCCAATATAGATTACCGATCAATCTACCATTAGTAAGCCTAATTATTCCAACCAAAAATGCAAAAAATTTAGTGAGGCAATGCATTGAAAGTATTGTTCGTAAAACAACTTACTCAAATTATGAAATTATCTTAGTAGATAACAACTCTGATGATTCTGAAAGCATTGCCTATTTTAAGCAGGTCCAAGAAAAATATGGAGTTAAGCTAATTCAATTTCCAGGGGAATTTAACTACTCTTCCATAAATAATGCAGCAGTTAATATGGCAGATGGCGAGATAATAGGATTAATTAATAATGATATAGAGGTTATTAATCCCCTATGGCTTAGTGAAATGGTAGGACTTTGTATTCAACTTCGTATTGGTGCGGTTGGCGCAAAATTGCTTTATCCAGACTCATCAATACAGCATGCCGGTATTGTGCTTGGTATTGGCGGGGTTGCGGGGCATAGTCATAAACATTTCATGAGTAACGCTTCAGGATATTTCAGTCGATTACGTCTTATCAATTCGTGCTCTGCCGTTACAGCAGCGTGCCTATTAGTGAGAAAATCTGTTTTTTTGGAAGTTGGGGGGTTGGATGAGAGGAATTTAAAAGTTGCCTTTAATGACGTAGATTTTTGTCTTCGCCTCAAGGAGGCTGGCTACACCAATGTATGGACGCCATATGCGGAATTATTCCATCATGAGTCCGCAACGCGTGGATATGAAGATAGCCCTGAAAAAATTGCTCGCTTTAAAGGCGAGGTGGAGTACATGAAACGGCGATGGGAAAAAATACTCCAGAGAGACCCCGCATATAGTCCCAACTTAACCTTGGATTATGAAGACTTTAGTTATGCATGGCCCCCGAGAGTCTAATTTAATTAAATAATCGGAACTATAAATTAGGGCTTTATGACACAACTTTTGCTTTTTCTAGAAGTCTCGTTTGGTGTAATAATTTTTTCATCCCTCGGATCGATGCTTGTTGCTACTAAGCAACCAAGAGGAGTCTCATTTAATTCGTTGATAGGTCAGGCATTCTGTATTGTATATATATATATTCGCTCTGGATTTAATGAGTTTATACATTACATTCCGATAACGGTCTATGAGATATGGGCCTTGACTTTACTAATTTTTGGTATTAAGGGCAAAATTTTTTTTAGATTGCGGCCTACATTCTCTAAAAATACAAAAGTTGAACTTGTATTTTTATTTGCTTTAATTTTGATCTTGGTGATTTGTGAGCTTCCAAAAAATCAAATGCTTTCAAGTGATCCAGATCAACATATGTTTTTTGCTTCTCAAATTAGCTATTTAGGAGGCATACCGTTTCATAGGCTTGATTGGGGTGGATTGCCGTTCAATTATCCTGCCGGAACCGGCGCATTGATCTATGCATGGTCAATTTTTTCTTTTCTTCAGGTATCTGCAATCACTATCATTTTGCCGCTCATGGAAACCATCTTAGGCATTCTTGCTGTTGCTGCATGGATTTTCAGAGGCTGTAAAAATTCTAAGGCCATAATTTATGGACTAATTTTTTTAATTTTGACTACCGCTATAGGGTTCGCTTTTCCGCTGATGGCTGATTTTTTTCATCAGGAAGGTTTTGGAAGGCTGGTCAGCATTGGATTTGTGACCCTGTTTGTATTGCTGTGGTTGAGTTTGTATGGACAAGGAAAATGGTTTGATGGGAATAAAACATTTTTCTTGTTGGGTGTAACAATTTTTGTATTGATGTCATTAAATCCGGTAAATATTATTATTCCATTGGCATTTATTTTTTATGCCTTTTTAATAAGGTTGATAAAAGCGAAATTAAGTTATTTTGAGATTTTGGTTTTTATTATTCCACTCAGCTTTATTTTCTTTGACCCATATTATTTGAATTTAATCCTAGGTCAATCGCAGCATGAGGGGGCGCAGATTAATGTCCGGCCCTTTACTTTGGATCTCATTGGATTAAATCTATTTATGCAGGCGTTATTTGCATTTTCAGACCGAGTATTTTTAGGGCAATTTTTTGGGTTTTTATTCGCGCCAAAAAGTTATATTTTTAATTTAGTTTTCATACCTCTATTTTTATTTCCAGTATTTAAATACAAAAGATGCGGGTGGTATTTGGTGCTCACTCTATCAATTATTACAATTGGATACTGCGCATCTATTTTTTATATTTTAAGAAATTATTCACCTTTTTACTTGCTATATCCTTACCTTATCCAAAGTCTTTCGCAATTTAAAGTGGTAGCTTATCAATTGTTGTTGGGGTTTGGTTTGTTATTAGCGTTTGAAAAGCTATGGTCAGACTGGCGAACACTTTTAACTTGTATTTTTTGTTCTTGTATTATTTTTCTTGTAATGAGTACAGTAGCCCCAACAAGCTTCAAAATGAGGAAAAACTATTGTGGAAGCTTGGGATGCACTTCTGAAGCAGACATGAAGGTATTGTTGAAATTTAAAGATTACCAATCAAAGCGCTCTTCTCTGAAATCAGGGTCAGAAGAAAAAATACTGGTGCCAAATATTTTGGTAAGCGCTGGCAGAGAAGAGTGGATTTTTCCATTTGGTGGATCAAGAGTTTTGCCCTTGTACAATATCGCTCCTCTGTCATTTTATTATTTCCAAGGTTCTACGGATTACACTGTTACGTCCTATAAGGAAAATATTTGCAACCGCTTCAATTTAGACTGGTTGAAAAAACGTCAAATTAGATATATATTTCTTCCTTCCGACAGGGGGCCATTTTGTATCCACGATATAGATCAAGTTATTAAAGATGGCGAAGTCATAATTAGAGACGGCGAAAGCCTGGTAATTAAAATTTATTAATAATGGTTGGATTAGGAATTTTAAGCTAAATTTAGCATTTACATTATGCAATCTAAAAACAAGCAGGTTTAGGGGCCTTTGCTTATGGGTCTTCTTGGAACCATTGAAATATCATAAGCCAGAAAAGCTAGAATTAACTGCAGGCCCATTAACAGTGGTAAGCAAGCAATCATGACTGTGCCGGCTGTAGTTGCAATGCCGCTTTGACTAGATGAGACCCACTTTGTGGTACCAAAAATTAAGCCAAAGAAAAAAAGTATCAACCCGATTGGCAACTCAATGGATGCTAATGACATATCTCTGAGATAGTAATTGTAAAAAATTCTCTTTGAGAGATTTATTGCGTGCTTCAGCAAAAACTCGCCAATAATCTTGTGAATTTTTAGGTTGCTAATTTCATCTCCATACTTAGCTTCCATCGGTACATCTACCACTACAGCTCTTAAGGTATTAAGCCTAAAAAGCATATCAGTTTCAAAAAAGTAACGCTTACTAATTTTGTGTGAAGGTAAAAATTTAGCGGTATTTTTATGTATGGCGGTAAATCCATTGGCGGGATCAAATAAATCCCAGTAACCAGAGGAGAATTTTGTCATCATTGATAATACGGCATTGCCAAATAGTCTCATCTTAGGCATTGCGTTTATTTCTTCTAGATTGAAAAAGCGATTGCCTTTTGTATAGTCGGCCTCACCATCCAAGATGGGCTGGATCATTTTGGGGATCTGGTTGGCATCCATTTGACCATCACCATCTATTTTAATGATGATATCGGCTCCATCACTCAATGCCGCATTGTAACCAGTTAGTACTGCCCCACCTACACCTTGATTTTTAGAATGTTTTAGAACTTTTATGCGGGTATCGTTACGTTTCTCCTTAACAAATTCACCACTTTTATCTGGGCAGCAATCATCAACGACGTAAATGAGGCTTATGGACTGGTCTAGTGAGTCGATAACGGAGAGAATATGCTTGGTTACTTTATAACTCGGAATGACTACGGCAATCTTGATTGGGTTATTTTGAGTTGACACCTGAATTACCTTTTAAGCAATTTACCAATAGATATGTTTTCATTGTATTTAAAAACTTTGCCCACTATTTTTGGAAAAGGAAATGAATACTGTTTAATATTTGTGCCGCAAAATTCTTTTAAAATTTTTGAGACTCGCTCATGATCCATCATTGTTACGTGAGTTGGGTCAGAGAAAAAGCCCGCTTCTTGCGGCGTTATTACGACTATTTTTCCATCGTTCTTGACGAAGGGTCTATATGTCTTTACGAGATCGATCGCCTCATTTTCATTTAAATGCTCCATTACGTGTGCCACCAGTAAGGCATCAAAAGAATGAGGTATTGCATAGGCGGAAGAAAAGAAATCATTGGGTATAAAGGAAGTTAAACCCCTTTGATTACACTCATTAACTGATGTGAGATTGTGATCCACTCCAATATCTTGACTTCTTATTCCAAGATTAATCAAGTTGCGCCCAATCCCACAGCCAATTTCGAGAACTGGCCCTAAATTTAGCGATTGGATATGATAACGGTAGGGTCTTTGAGCATCAAACATTCGCTTCCACCAAGATTGATGTAATAGCCTAGTTGTGTAGTTAGAATCTTGTGTTTTCATATTCTTGAACGATTATGAGCTAGCAATTGCCAAGAGAAGCGCCCCAGTAGAGATGAGTATTAAAGCCAATATTTTGATTATTCCAAAATGTGTATCGTAGATGAACCATTCGACCGCTGACGTAAGAAGGTAAACTGATGCACCCCCAAGCCCCAGGGCAACTCCAGCATGCTCTTTGGACAAAACAACAATCCACAATATAAATCCCAATCCCTGAAGGGTAATTGCTAAGAGTACCTTTGGCTCTGTGGATACAAACAGCACTAGCTTACTCACATTATTTAACGAGAGCTCGGGAATGAGTTGGCCGATAGAAGCTCCAACACCCTTTAGGAGTAGCTGAGTAAGAACTGTGCAAAGTGCAACTGACAAAATAAGAATTATGGACAAAATATTCATTAGAGGAATGATACGTCTAGTAGCTGAGTCTATAAAGGCTCAAAAGTAGTTTAGCTATGGGCTTGGGCCAGAATCGTATAAAAAGCATTAAATCCTCTTTTTCACGTCGTTTTTCTAAAATTCCCTTTTGCGTCTCTGCATCCGCATGAATTCTATGGGTTACCAAGGATCGCCTTATGTAGCCTATAGGGCTGTTTTTCTTCGCCAATCTGTACCATGCATCCCAATCAAGATTAACGGTGTATAAATCAGAGAAGGAAAAGCCCCCAATGACTTTCATATTGTAGGTAACGGTTGGGCATGGTATTGTGCAACCCAAACCCAACAATACACGAAATCTAATTTTATTATCGATAATGCTTAATCGAGTATAGGCTAGTTTTCTCAATATTTTTTTTATTAGTTCACGTTTATTATTGTTGAATAGCGTACCATTAATCAATTCATGTAGATCGGTAAATGCTATCGCGCAATTTTCATTTTTATTGAAAAAAATAAGCATGCTCTCCGCGTATTCGGAATGATAAAGATCATCCTGGTGAGCTAGAGTTACCAAAGAGTTGGGACTGGCTTTTAGTGCAAAATCCCAATCTCTGGATATTGACCCCCCTTTTTCATTTATTAAAAGAGGTATTGAATATTTTTTAGATAGAGAGATAAGCAGTTGATTTTCTCTGTGACTTGTTATCACAATATCAACTTTGATAGATTGATTTAAAAGACTCTGAAGGCAGTCCTCCAAGTAGGGGGATTCACCAAATGCAGGAACAACAAAGGTCAATATTTTAAATTTTAAACTTGCTTGCAATTTTATTTATGGTGGCAAAGAGAGTTTTTAATCGGCGATGTAGTATCTACATTCAAGATAAAGAATAGACACACATATAATTCAGTCTAACAGAATTTTTTTGGGACTTTTTATTTGCAAACTTCAGCGTTGGGATATTCAGCTTGAATATCCATGGCCCCATTAGAAGAGTGGGTAATTACTAAATCTCCATGAAAGCCTGACACAAAAGTTTTGATTTGATGACTGGAAAAATAATCTCGATATCTTTTACTTCTTTCACTACACCACAAATTTTTAGGGGATGGTACTAATGCGTACTCTGGTTGAACTTTATCAATAAATTCATTTGTAGCATTGCCGTCCGTTCCATGATGGGCTGCTTTAAAAACATTTGAGCGAAGATTGTTTTCATTGATTGCCAACATTCTTGATAGTGGAACGTTTAAGTCGCCTGTAAATAGATAGCTTGTACCATTTGTGGTTAGCTTCATAATCATTGAAAGATCATTAATATCCATTGGACCAAGAGTCTGGTTTATTGGTGGGGAAGCATAAAGTAATTCAAGCAAATTATTTTGATTTTGAAAGATAGGTTTTGGTGTATTTGTTGTTTCAAGTATCAGCGGCAATAAAGTTATACCCTTTTTTTTAATCGCGTTTGTAAGTCTTATGAGCTCTTTGTAATCACAACCCCATGGTATTTCTTTATCGCAAATATCCTTATTTGGCATATTCATCCAAATTTTCCCAATATAAATATTGGAATTAAGCAGAGTCCATAATCCTCCGTAGTGATCCTGATGTGGATGAGTTATGTATATTTCATCTATTCTATTGACGCCTTGAGTTTTCAGCCAAGGAAGCAATCTTTCTTTTGCCTGATCATAAAAGGCAACATCAATCATTATGTTGTAAGACTCTTGCGTATTGTCTTTTCTAAACTGTAGAAGATGAATATCCTCTTGTTTGGCCGTGTAATTAAAATTTGGTATCAAAAGACGAAAATTTTCATTCTCTTTATAAGACAAATGCCCATTATTATTTTTTACGGTCTCCTCGGTATGTGATAAACAAGAGAAAGAAGCAAGCTGAAAAAAACATAGGAAAAGAATTGGAAATTTTGAGCGGAATAAAGTCATAGTGGCCGCCCATCTTTTAGAGATAGGATTCTAGATCCCTCCAATCTGGTTATGTTGCCACCATAAGGGAAGGGGATTAACTGAATTTGCTTTTCATCGGCCAGTTGATGCAGGGAGAGTGATAATTTTGTGTAGTTGGCCTCGGAAATGATTAAAGGACCGCTTAAAGCAAATGTTGCCAAATAAATCACGACCAACCCTCTCTTTGACCATTTGGAAATGGCTAGGCACAGAATTGAATCTAAAAAAATCATAATACATAGCACAAATGGAGTTATAAACAGCCATCTCCAGGCAAAGCTACCAGTAGAAAATAATCCCAGTAACGCTGAGGAGAATGGAAATAGTGCAATAGCTATACAGCCTAATAGGTAGGCGCGGAAATACTTTGCGCTTTTTGTTTTAGGCAATAAAAAAGGCGAGGCTATAACTGCAATTAAAACTAGCCAAAAGCGATTTGAATTACCTAGAACAAAATGCATCATTTCCCAATTAATTAGGTAGTCATTAAATTTTGATAGCTTTCTTACGCCTACACTCGAATGAATCCCATTATTTTGATATCCAAAATATTTTGTTATTAATATGCCCGCAAACACAAGGATGGCTATGATGGAAATTGATATGATAATCAGTAGCTTAAAGTGCTTATCATATTTTCCCATGTAAAGATGAATTAGAGAAAACAAGACAATCATTAGAAAATCAACTGGAATTCCTGTCGGACTGAAGCCGATAGCACAAATTGAAGAAAAAAATAGTAGAACTAATGAGCTGAGGTTTCGATAAATTTCATATTGGAGCCAATAAAAAATCATCGCTGGAATTGCAACCCAAACTAAGGCCCCCTTCCCTTGAAATAGCTTAACAAAGCCGAGATTGGCCGGGGATCTGTGTATATCGCCCCAAGCGAGCATGATTATAAAAAAAACAATCATTCCAAAAGCAACATTTTGAATTGGCAGTAATTTGATAATGCGCCACTGAAAAATTATCAATATTGCGGCGATTATTGCTGGAAATACGGCATAAAAAGAGTAGAGAATTGGGGTTCCAGTGTAATAACTAAATGTAGCCCTTATAAAGTCATAGCTAGTGAGTGCATAGCCAGTATTAATGCCAGGCATGCTATTCATTTTCTCTGAAGCAAAGTCCAATGCTAGAAGAGAGTGGGCTAGATAGACTTGATCATCGGCATCAGGTCTGTGGAGAGTAATTGAGAGTAGGATTCCGAGCAGTATTGCCAATATTATCGGGTAATTATTTTTTAGTCGTACAGGGAGCCAGTTTTTTCCAACCGAGCGTACTTGAAAAATAATGGCTATAACTGGTGATAAAAATATACTAATCTTCCAAGATTCTTCAAATGTTAAGCCGGCGAAGTATGAAGCCTGATGCATCAGCGTCCAAGCGCCAAAAAAAATGATAAAGAAATCAGCGAGGCAAGAGAAGCCATCTACCCCATACTTTTCAAGGGAAGCCTCGGTTATATTAAGGTCTGTCACGCGCCAATTCATTCTTTCCCTTGCTTGAATTTTTAGTCAAAGAGTGAATGCTAATCACTGCCTCAAGAATAGTGGTTGGCAAATCACACTTGCTTGCTCAAGATGGCTTTCAGTTTAATAAATGCAACCCCTAAAATTGCCCCAATCAATAACGATATTATGAGGATTTGAATTCGAGTTGGATTAATAGAATCTGGCGGGGCATATATTTCAGTTAGCAGTCTTGCGTTTCTCATTGTCTCAAGTTGGAGGCTGTATTTATCAATATCTTTCGCAAGAGTGCTTCTGGAATAAAAAAATGTAGACTGTGTCAACATTTTTTCCGTTTGATTCAGCTGGCTTTTTAGTAAATCAAGCTGTGCTTGTCGATATTCCTTGATAGGCTTAAGAATAATGGCCTGATCATTTTTGATATCCTGAACAACTGAACTCAAGCAGGCCCTAGCAATTTCGGGGCTATCAGCTTTAAAAGAAATGGTTACATAGGTAGTATTTTTAACTAAGAATGATTTGATTTGCTTAGATAAAGCTTCATATGGAGCATTCTTATTGATTAATTGACATTCTTTAATGCTATTTTCTGAGTAGAAAAGCGGAAGCTTAAGTTTTTCAACCAAGTTATTTGGTTTTTCAAGAAGCATCAATTGACTACCATCAACATCCATGCCACCCTGCATAGAGGCCATTTCTAATGTCCCCACTGCTTGATAGACATTTCTCAAGAGGGAGTCGTAGATAAGTCCTAGGCTACCTGTGAAAAGCATAGATAGAATAATGATTTTCCATGCTGACAATTTGATATTGAGCATTTTGCTTAGTAAGCCCTCATTGTATTTAGTGCAAGTTTCTTGTGTTTTCATTAATTTTTTCAGAAGTTGAATCATATTTTTCTTGTGGATTTATTGCGCTATTTTTTACTATAAATGTTGTTTAAGTAAATTTTCAAATACGTATGTTGCTCCATTATTGGTTAAATGGCCATAATCAAACGTTATCAGATCGTCTTTTAGGTTTCGCCCTACAAAAATACGGCAACCATTTGCATTGCACAGGAAGTCCTTCAAAGAAATGTATTCAACCCCTTTGGGGTAATTAATTTTCTTCATTTTAGCGTCAAAGTCTAGGGCGCTTTTTTTTATGTCAACGTAAGTTCTCTCCGGTACAGGCTTTCTTTTCATAATAAATTCCCTTTGAAGAACTTTTGGTAAGTCGGTTGTCCAGACTGGCATTGGACCAAGAATGATTATTTTTTTAACTCCTTTTTGAAGCAGTTCAGCAGATAACTTTGCGATGAGATCTTCATATGGAATGGACTCAAGATACTCAGGCTCAGCGGACCTAAAAGAGTAGTACGCAAAAATTATTAATAGATCAGGTTTTTTCTCTTCAATTTTATTGATAACATAGGAATTAATATTGCGGCATCGCTCATTTTTATTTTTTAGGTTTAGGGGTATGCAATATCCACTGGTGTATTCTGTAAACTCATCACCCCGAGAAATCAAGTAGTCCCTTAGCGGTTTTGCTAAAGACCATGCGTGTGAATCTCCATAAATCACTACTTTTTTACCATTAGGGGAGCTTGGTTTTCGCTCGCAGTTGTGCTGCTTGAAAAATTCAACGCCCTGATCCATGTTCATACATGAATCATCAAGTACCCTATTCACATTACTTAGTTGCGATGCTTGTTTTGTGAGCTCTGACCTAAACGCCAACCCATTTCTCTGGAAGGTATTCAGGCCAACATAGCCAACGATTACCATCATCAAGATGAGAACAAAAACTTTTGCCTTTCCATGCGCTCCAAAGCGAATTGGCTTTTCAACAAACCTATAGGTTAACCAGGCCAATAAAATTGAAACAGCTACTAGGATTAGTCGGATTTTGCGAGAAAGCTCGCCCCCTTCTAAGATATGGCCAAATGAGAGCAAGGCCCAATGCCATAGGTAAAGAGGGTAGCTGATTAAGCCAAACCAAACTAATGCCTTATTAGCAAGAACCACTCGGTTAAACCAGGCATTGGTGCCAGCGGCCAAGATGAGGATTGCGCCGAACACTGGAATTAGTGCCCATGTTCCAGGGAAAAGAGCTCCCTTGGTAATGCGATAAACGCCAAAGATAATTAGCAGAAAACCGGCAAAAGATAGCGTGTTAATTAGGGTTGCATCTGCATGCTGTTGAGGACCCCTGTAAATCAACTTATTTAGCCAGTGGTTGAGTTGATTCTCAAGGTAAGCAAAAGTGCTTTTTTTGTTCAGCATCAGCCAGGCTAGTATGCTGCCGCACAATAATTCCCAAAAACGCGTTTGAGGTGAATAAAAGGCGGCAACCACATCGATTTTTACCTGCTGTAGATTAAATACAAAAGAGGTGATGGCGACGATAATCGTGATAGTTAGAAGATTGAGGCGTAGCTTATAGGCGCCCCAGAGCAATAAGGGCCAAATAATATAAAACTGCTCTTCTATGCCAAGACTCCAAAGGTGTAACAAGGGCTTTGTTTCGGCAGCCTTATCGAAATAACCAGCCTCATTCCAAAAGAGGAAATTAGATATAAAGCTAGCGCCCCCAGCCATATGTTTACCAAGCAACATATATTCATCTGGCAATAATGTGAACCAGCCAAAAGCAAAGCAGCAAATTAAGACTAGCAGTAGAGCTGGGAAGATTCTTCTAATGCGACGAGCATAAAAGTCGACGAAACTAAATGTGCCTTTTTCCAAACCCTCAAATATGATTGTCGAAATCAGAAAACCAGAAATAACAAAAAAAATATCTACGCCAGTAAAGCCACCTCTAAACCATGTTGGGAAAGCGTGAAAGCTAAGAACAGATAGAACGGCTATAGCTCGAAGGCCATCAATATAGGAGCGGTAATTCATGAGGTGGATTTAATGCTTGCTAAATGATTATTAGAACATTAGGGTTAAACGCGTCTTGGCTTCCAATCTTGCGGTTTCTTGGCCAACAAAAGCCATGAGTCCCTCCAGTTAGGAAGAATTTTTGTTGTAAGAGTGTAGGGTACGCGTAAAAACTCTGGTAGCACGCCCAGCATGTGATGGCAGCCATAGAGCTCTAAAATTTCTAGCCCTAAAAATTCAGAAAGTTGAACCAAGTCATTTCGGACGTACTCGCGAACATGCCCTCTCCAGTTATCACGGTGCCAGTAGAATTCTTTGTAGTTAGGCATATTCGTTCCGCCAGCAATAAGTTGAAATCTTTTTCGAATGTTCCCTGCATTTGGTACTGTAATCAATAGCAGGCCATTAGGCTTGAGCAATTCAGTTAGATCATTGAGTAGCTCCCGAGGGGAGTTATGCAAATGCTCTAGAACATCGTTTGACATTACCATATCAAAAGTCTCTTTTTGAAATGGCAGTGGCCCGTCTTCAGCTAGGTGAAGATTAATGCCATTTTGTGAGGCAAATTTCTTAATCTTTTCTTTATTATCATCAATCAAGTGCCAGTCATCTTGCAAATCATCAAATCCTGAGCACTTATACCCAAGCTCTTGAAGAATCGCGGTTTTATCGCAGGGGCCGCAACCAAAATCAAGGATGCTAGATCCAGATGGTAGATGTCTTAGTACTGCTGAAGAAATTGACTCGTTCGCCCCAGGTACGTATTTGGCGTTATTGCCTATGCCACGTTCCATATAGTTTTCAAATGGAAATTTTTCTATAGTTCTCCTAATGGCACATTGAATTTGACTGCGATCCACTTTCATTTTTAATACCTTCTTTTAGATGCCTTAAATCTAGGGCTTGTCGACAAAATACTCAGATTAATAATTTCCTTGAATTATAAACCATAGATTGTATCAGGATTAAATTAATAATGATTTTATTATTAATTTAATATAAATATAAATAATTTTTTTACTTTAATGACATTATTATTATATTTAATTAAAAAATTAATTAGTATATTAATATATATTTAATTCAATCTTCTCCGATCTTCTAAAGAATTCTTGAGAATGGTAAAATATGATACTTTTTTAATACTGTCTTTGCCGGATTCTGGCCCTTAACCCTAAAAAATATGAAAATTCTTGTTACTGGATCCGCGGGGTTCATAGGTTCCGCACTAACCCTAAAGCTATTGGAGCGAGGTGACACGGTAATTGGGGTTGATAACCACAATGATTACTATGACCCTTCTTTAAAAGAGGCTCGGTTAGCGCGTCACATAGGGCATCCAAACTATACCCATTTGCGAATTGATTTGGCTGATAAAGATGCAATGGACGAATGTTTTGCCAAGCACAAGCCTAGACGGGTGGTAAATTTGGCTGGGCAAGCGGGAGTAAGGTATTCCACTGAAAACCCTTTGGCCTACATTAATTCAAATATTGTTGGTTTTGCTCATGTCTTGGAAGGCTGTCGACTACATGGGGTTGAGCATCTAGTTTATGCAAGTAGCTCAAGTGTATATGGAGCCAATACAAAACTACCTTTTTCAATACATCACAATGTGGATCACCCCTTAAGTCTTTATGCTGCCACAAAAAAATCTAATGAATTGATGGCGCATTCTTACAGTCATATTTATAAGCTGCCTACTACAGGTTTGCGGTTATTCACTGTATATGGACCTTGGTCTAGACCGGATATGGCGCTCTGTAAGTTCACAAAAGCAATTCTCAGTAACCAGAAAATTGAGTTATACAACTACGGAAAACATCGTAGAGACTTTACTTATATTGATGATATTGTTCGGGGGATCATGCTTACAGTAGATAGGCCGGCATCGACTAATGCCAATTGGTATGGCGATGCTCCGGATTGCGCAAGCAGTACTGCTCCTTGGAGAATTTATAATCTTGGTAATAGTGCACCCGTAGAGCTATTGGATTACGTTAGCGCCCTGGAAGATGCTTTGGGGCAAAAGGCTGATAAGGAGCTAAAGCCAATGCAGTCAGGAGATGTCCCTGATACATTTGCTGAAATGGATGACTTAATCAGTGAATTTGGTTACAAGCCTTCAACCACTGTAAATCATGGTGTTGCAAAATTTGTCGAATGGTATCGACAATATTTTAGAGTTTAAGCCTTCTAAACTAATGCGCCTCAATGTATGGTTTGGTATTGGCTGCTTAGTGAATTCCCAATCCATCTTTCAACTAGTCTGTATGAGTAAGTGGATCTGTAAGTCATGTTCTTTGAGAAACACGATAAATTAAGGAATGCTTTAAATTAAAAATCTTCTTAAAGAGGGCTCTTGGATTCTTGGTGGGCAAGTCCTATCTGTTATGGGATCTTTGGTTCTCATGCGAATGCTTACTGACTATTTAGACGTCTCGCAATTTGGCGATCTTGCATTAGCTCTGACATTGGGCACACTAGTCGGCCAAGTAGCATTTGCAGGTTCCATGCCTGGCATCATGCGTTATTTTGCAATTGCTGCTGAAAAGGGCGGTGTAAGGGGGTATCTTTCAGACTCTCGGGTAATGATGAGGTACAGCGCCATTGTGGCATCAGGGTTGGGCGCACTCCTTTTGTTCGGTCTTATCCTAGCTAACAAAGACAATATTTTGAGTCTTACCTTTATGGCAATTATTTTTGCAGTTTTGGGCAACTTTAATTCAAATCAAAGCATGATTCAGAATGCTGCTAGGCAGAGAGGTGTCGTCTCTTTGCATTCAACCTTAGAGGCGTGGCTTAAGATCCTATTCGTCATGGTTGCTGTTGTTGTATTTGGTGGAACTGCGAAGGTTGTAATTGCAGCTTACATTGGATCATTATTGGTCGTTTTGATTTCTCAAAATATATTTATAAAGCGTTTGAAATCAGAATTTTCATCGGATAACGGGAGTACAACTATTTGGAGAAATGAAATATGGAAATATTCTCAACCCTTCATATTTTTTAATTTATTTACGTGGATTCAATCAAGCTCTGATCGCTGGGCCCTGGATTACTTCAACACGACTGATGAGGTTGGTCTTTATGCAGTGCTATTACAGTTGGGTTATGCGCCGATGACAATAGTTGCCAACTTGATAACCACGCTTGTTGGCCCAATTTTATTTCAGCAATCAGGTGATGCTCTTGATATAAAGAGAAATGTGGGCGTTCATAAAAGAGCATGGCAAGTTGTAGGGGTAGCCATTACTTTTACAATTTTAATAAGCCTAATTACTTTTTTTTCTCATAATTTCATTTTTAAAGTTTTTACCTCAGCGCGATATCGCTCAGTATCTTATCTTCTCCCTTATATGATTCTTGCCGGCGGGTTTTTTTCTGCAGGTCAAATCTTAAGTTTAAAACTAATGAGCGATTTAAACACCAAAGCATTGATTTGGCCAAAAATAACTACATCTGTAATTGGAGCTCTTTTAAGTTACATTGGCGCATATGTTATGGGGATCAAAGGCGTGGTGTTGGCTGTCCTTCTCTTTGGCATTTTGCAGCTTTTTTGGATGGCATGGCTTACCCGTAGTCCATTTATAAATCACAAGGAACCCGTACATGAGCATTAAGTCATTTTTAATTAAGGCGCATTGGATACTTGCCTGTCAAATTGGGTTTGATCCCAGAGTTTTAATACGTTCCCTGCGCGCGCTACCTAGATATATATGTGATTGGTTTACATTTCGACAGCAGTACAAGGGGAAGATGGTTTTTATGCCTTGCTTGCAGGATCGATACGAAGAAGGTGGGGTAACTAAAAGCGAATACTTTTGGCAAGATCTTCTGGTTGCCCGCCTAATTTTTGCCGCTAACCCCAAAAAACATGTGGATATCGGATCAAGGGTTGATGGCTTCGTAGCACATATTGCTAGTTTTAGGGAATGTGAGGTCTTTGACGTAAGGCCAGTGAGCACATTCATTCCTGGTATAACTTTTTATCAGGCAGATTTAACGAAATTGGATTCACTTCCTATTGAAGGGGGTGGCTACTGTGATTCTTTATCATGCTTACATGCCATAGAGCATTTTGGTTTGGGTCGTTATGGTGATCTCATCAATGCGGACGGTTATCTTTTGGGGATCTCTAATATGTCAAAGTTATTGCAGTCTGGCGGCATATTTTATCTTTCTGCACCAATAGGGCGAGAGAGGGTTGAATTTAATGCAAATTGGGTATTTGATCCACGCACCATAATCAATTCAGCTAAAAAATGCGGCTTATCACTTAAAAAACTTATTACGATTACCTCTAAGGATGGCCCCCAAGAAGTCAAGATAACAGATGATCTATTAAATCATTTGGCCGTATCTAATTACAGTCTCGGTGTTTTTACTTTTGAAAAAACTTTTTAAATTAATCGCTAATTAAAATAGGTTACAGATGAGATTTCAAGCTATCTTTTTGGCAAAGAACGGATAGTTTGAAAGGGTCAAATTAAGTATGAATAATATCAATACATTTCTGCTGGACAGAAAAGCCCCTGTAATCGTCTCGTTGGTATGTCTGTTTTATATATACATTTTGCAATTACCATTAAGCCAGGCATTACCTGACGCTGTATTGCTTCCCGATTATGGAATCCAAGATTGGTTAAACGCATATCTATTTGCATCGTTTAGTACCATCATATTCGTTGGCGCTATTTTTTTCTCTTTGAAAGAGAGGGTGGCCATCTCAGATGTAATGATTTCATTTGCGGCTATCCCAATAAAAAAAATCAGCATTCCAATAGTTTTTTTATTGATCGCCTTATTCGCCTTGTGGTCTTATTTAATGGTGAGCTATAAGATAGGGATCACGATATATTCTGACTTTGATCCGCTGCCATACCACCTGACTGGCGCTCTTTTTTACGGCCGCCTTTTGTTGCAGCCATTGACTTTGGCTTACCTGGCCATGGGCTTTAGAAACTCCAAAAATAAATGGATAGTTTTTATTTTGTTAGCCTTATTAGATTCGTGGGTAAGTATGGCAAGTGGCAGTCGTTTTATAGCTCTATTGTTTTCAGTGCCTTTAATGCTTTTGTTTAATGGAATTAATCGCTACGTGATTGCTTCCATTGCTTTTCTTGCATTTGTAACTATTGCAACATTATCTCGAAGCCTTTATTTACCTTATGTCATAGGCGGTGAATATATTTTAATTTATGCAAATGACCAATATGTCGATGCATTATTAGAGAATTTGTACATGCTTCCAATTTCGTATGTCATCTATCGGCCAATGGGAATGGGGGAGCTTCTTATGACCCTTGACTATGGTCAAATAACATCTAGTTTTTATGAGGCACTTCAAAAATCTTTTGCATACTTCTTTCCATTTTTAATAGACTCCCCCGGGGTAAGTATTAAAAATATTTATGGATTGAATGACAATGCATTCGGTGGCTTTAGTTTGGATATGTTTTCTATTTTTTGGCTCTCATTTGGTGGGAATTGGCTTTTATACATAACCGGTTTGATTCTTATTGGGTTTCTATTGGGGAAGACATATATTTTTGCTGCACTTGGTTTAGAGCAATTAGGGTTGAAACAACTTCAAATTCCATTCTTTATTTTGCTTTTCATTTTAGCTTTTGAAGGTAGGGGATTTTTAATGCCCTGGTTATTTATTGCGAGTTGGATTTTCTCTCGTGATTGGGTTCCTCGAACGGCTTCGAGACTTCTGCGTGTATTTTGATAACATTGGCATAATCAAAAGCGATGAACAGAAAAAAAATCACAATTTTGACTGATCCTTTGCCCTATGGAAGCGAGTTTTTCCACGAGGGACTTCGTCGCCTTTATCGGTTTTTTAGAGCAATTATCAAGCTTAATTTAGGTTATTTTAAGAATCAGGCTTATAGAGGTCATTCTGGGGTAACGAGGAGTTTATTGGTTGGCATGAGCCAAGCCAATATAAGTTTTAATTACAATCCAGTCTTGTTGGCATCTGTTGCTGACACTGTCATTGTTCTTGCTGGAATAAGAGCTCTAAGGCAGGCTATCAAGCTTAAGCAAGAAGGTAAAATCAAAAGACTTTATGTTGGGCCTAATGTGGTCGTGTTCTCTTCGGACTATGACTCAATTCTGGCGCAACCAGAGGTAGACGCTGCCATTACACCTAGCGACTGGGTAAACGATCTTTATTTAGAGGATAATGCTACTTTGAGTAGCAGAATATTCTCTTGGCCAGCTGGGGTAGATACCTCATTTTGGATTCCTAATTTAGGCTTAATTCGTAACACGATTTTAATTTTTGAAAAACAGAATAAAGGTCCTGTTGGCCCCATAGAGCCTTACGTTGATTATTTAGAAAAACTTGGTTGGAAGGTGCAAGTTATAAAGTATGGATCATTTACGCATGAAGAATACCTTCGCCGCCTCCAGGAGTCTTGCTTGATGTTGGGCTTTGTGGTTTGTGAGAGCCAAGGATTAGCATGGGCAGAAGCTTGGTCCAGCGATGTTCCTACTCTAATATTAAAGCGAACATCTAACGTATTGCAGGGCAGGGTTTATAAAAATTCCTCGGCGCCGTATTTGTGCTCAGAAAACGGACTTTTTTTTGATGACTTTGAAGACTTTAAGAATAAATTTAAATATTGGGAAGGGCATCGTGAACAATTTTCCCCAAGAGCATGGGTTCTGGAGAATATGTCAGATGAGGCTTGTGCAAAGAGACTTTTTAAAAGCATAAGCTCTTTTGAAAATTCATAATGTACTCTAAACATATTTAATAATTCCAGTTTATATCTCCAATCAAATTTTCATGCATGTTAATTTAATTTTTAGTATGTATGCCAAATCCTTAGAATATGAAAAATAAAAAAATATTAGTGACGGGTTCAAGCGGTCTCATTGGCAGCGAAGTGGTGGCCTACTTCGCGAATCAAGGGGCTACTATTCATGGTGTTGACAATAATATGCGGGAAGTGTTTTTTGGGCCGCAAGGAAGCACTCGCTGGAATCAGGGTCGACTTGCTAGCAGATTTGAAAATTTTAATCACCATGAAATCGATATTCGTGACCGCAACAGTATATTAAATCTCGTTAAAGAAATCCGTCCTGACGCAGTGATTCATGCTGCAGCTCAGCCATCGCATGATCGGGCAGCCGCCATTCCTTTTGATGATTTTGATACCAATGCTGTTGGTACCCTAAATTTATTGGAGGCATGTCGGCAGTACTGCCTAGAGTCGCCTTTCGTACATATGTCGACCAATAAGGTTTACGGTGATGCGCCCAATCAGTTAAATCTTGTTGAGCTTGAGACGCGCTGGGAATATGCGGATGAGGAATGGAAAAACGGCTTGCCAGAAACTTTTACCATTGATCAATCTAAGCATTCTCTGTTTGGTGCATCAAAAGTGGCTGGAGATGTTATGGTTCAAGAGTATGGGCGCTACTTTAATATGCCTACATGCTGTTTGCGCGGTGGGTGTTTAACTGGGCCGAGCCATAGTGGTGTGGAGTTACACGGTTTTTTAAGTTATCTAATTAAATGTAATTTAGAGGGCAGGCACTACACTGTCTTTGGTTACAAGGCTAAGCAAGTAAGAGATAACATACACGCATGGGATGTTGCAAATTTTATTGCCTCATTCATAGAGGCCCCAAGAGTGGCGGAAGTGTACAACCTAGGTGGCGGCAAAGAAAATAGCATCTCCATGAAAGAGAGCTTTTCTTTGATAGAGTCTATCAGTGGAAAGCATATGAACTACAGCTACTCAGATACTGCACGCGAAGGTGATCATATTGTTTATTACAGTGATCTCAGTAAGATAAAGTCTCACTATCCGAAATGGTCTATAACTAAAGATTTAAAGACAATATTTCAAGAAATCCATGACAGCTGGCACCAGCGTAATCCTGGGTAATATTCAAAGATAGCGCTTTATTTATGAAAAAAGTTTTTGTCCAGCTAAATGGTGGGCTAGGCAATCAAATGTTTCAATATGCTGTTGGGCGAGCATTTGCGATTCGAACAAATTCCGAATTGATCTTGGATTCGTGGACAGGATTTTTTCTTGATAGAGAATATCAACGTGAGTACGAGCTTGATTTTTTGCCTATTAATGCACGTAAAGCCACCATTTTTGAGCGTTTACCAAATTTACTGAGCCGAGTACATAAAAAATTTTTTAAAAGTACATCACAATTAATAAACTCATCGATTTATGGCACATTTATAACTGAAACTGCGCTGCAATATATCCCAAATTTAGCCTGCTACTTAGTGAATAAGTCAGCATGGCTAATAGGCTATTGGCAAAGCCCCAAGTATTTTGAAGAATATGCAGATTTGATTTGTGCTGAGTTAATGCCCGAGCCTCCCAGCGATGAGAAATTTCTTGAACTGGGAAGTATTCTGCGGAAAACTGAATCGGTAGCGCTGGGAATACGTTTGTACGAGGAGAGTTCGGATCCTTCAGCCCATTCCTTGAATGGTCAGATGAAAACAGTTGAAGATATCAACAATGTTATTTCAAACTTGCTAGGCTCAAGCCCAAACGCAACCTTTTTTGTTTTCTGTACGCATCGGTTTCCAATATTGGAGAAATTGAATTTGCCTGATTCAACGGTTTTTGTCACTCATGATGATGGTTATGAAGGCTCTATTTCTCGTTTATGGCTATTGACCCAATGCAAGCATCATATTTTTACCAATAGCTCTTATTATTGGTGGGGTGCTTGGCTAAGCAGAGCAGTAAATAAGACCAATAATACGCCGCAACTCATTTTTGCGGCAGATAATTTTATCAACACTGATGGTTTTGATGCATCGTGGAATAAATTTTAAAGGGCTTTTTAAATTAGCATTACATCGATGTACTGGACAGATATTTATATGTATTTTTTCTTGCTTGAAGAACGGGTAACGCAATGACTGGGCGCAGTGATGTTGTTTTAGAAAATGCTCCCGAAATTACTGTGCTGATGTCAGTTTTTAATGGAGAAAATTGGCTCTCAGAGTCGATTGAAAGTGTTCTTAACCAAACATTTAGTAGCTTTGAATTCATTATTGTAGACGATGGTAGTACTGATAGCTCAGTAGCAATCATCAGGCAGTACCAACAGCAAGATCCTAGGATCCAGTTGATAACAAAGTCAAATTCTGGGTTGGCAGATTCCCTAAATCAGGGGATTTGTATCGCGCGAGGTAAGTGGATCGCTAGGTTGGACGCTGATGATATCTGCGAGCTAAACAGGCTCGAAAGGCAGATAACTTTTGCTCAGCATAACTCGGATGTTGTTTTTGTGGGTAGCGCCCATTCGATTATTAATAGCGATGGGAAGGTGGAGGGAGTACATTACTATCCGACCAGCCACGCGCAACTATTAAGCAATCTTATTGCCATTAGAAAGTACCCCGCTCACTCGTCGGCTCTTTTTAATGCAGAAGTAGTTCGATCTCTTGGTGGATATCGCCCGCGCATGAAGCGTTCGCAGGATTGGGATTTGTGGCTTCGCACATCTGAAATGGGTAATTTAGCCTCATTAAGGGATCCCCTTATTCGCTTGCGCTATCACCCGGAGCAAATCTCTGATATAGGGGGGACTAAAGGGCAATTTTTTTACTCCAGAATGGCAATGATTTCATATTGGCTAAGAATAAGAGGGTTTGCGGATCCTGTTGATGCTAGTGATTCGAATTTTGAGATATTTAAACAATGGTTAGAGTTGCAATTCGAAAAAAATGGCCTTTACGAATTTCATGCGTACTATGCTCTTTTTTATGTTTTTTTCCAAAAGCCTTCCTTTGGAAAGTTTGTCTCACTGGCCATTAGATCTCTTAGGCACCCTATTTTTACATTTGCCGTTATCAAAAACAAAATTCAAGGGGATAGCTCAATGGATAAGATTGCACAAAAATGGGCTTTACAAGAGCGAAATTTGGTCCATTAGATGATGCTATGAGATTTTTCATACATAACGCTAAGTAATTGCATTATTTGAGATAATGTCGATATATGTGTGGCATTGTCGGAATAATATCTAATACCCCTCAAATTCATCGCGAATGGCTTGCCGTCGGTCGAGATGCGATGACCCATCGTGGTCCAGATGATGCAGGGGAGTGGTGGTCTGCTGATTGGCGCATTGGTTTTGCCCATCGACGCCTATCAATCATTGACTTATCTCCTGCTGGTCATCAGCCTATGCATGACGTGACAGGAAAGCTCACAATTGTCTTTAATGGTGAAATTTATAACTTTCTAGAGCTTCATCAGCGATTAGTGGCTCAAGGTCATCGGTTTAACTCCCACTCAGATACGGAAGTAATATTAGCCGCCTATCGGGAATGGGGTATGAACTGCCTATCTCGATTAACTGGAATGTTTGCATTTGCAATTTACGATAAAGAGAAGCAATCAGTTTTTCTTGCACGCGATCGTGTGGGTGAAAAACCTCTTTTTTATCGTCACACAGATGGTGAGTTGCGTTTTGGATCTGAATTAAAGTCTCTCTTAGCTGATAAATCATTGGAAAGACGTATAGATCCCAAGGCGCTTGATTGTTATTTATCTATGGGCTACGTACCCGGAGAGCTTTGTATACTTCAGGGCTTCAAAAAATTACCTCCTGCACATGCTTTATTGTTTGATATCAGGACTGGGCAATATCAGCAGTGGCGTTACTGGGAGTTGCCTAAGCAGCTTGATAACGATCTTGACGCTAAGATTGATGAGCATGCCTTGCTTAATGAATTGGAAGGCCTGTTGGAGGATTCAGTTCGCCGTCAAATGGTCTCTGATGTGCCGGTTGGTGTACTACTTAGCGGTGGAGTAGATTCTAGTCTTATTACCGCCATGGCAGTACGGGCATCCGATAATGTCAAAACCTTCACAATTGGATTTCCGGGGCACAAGAAATTGGATGAGTCCGAACATGCGCGCTTAATAGCGCGTTATTTTGGAACTCAACATACAGAGCTAATGGCCGATCCCGCATCAGCTGAATTGTTACCGCGTTTAGCTCATCAATTTGATGAGCCTATGGCTGATTCTTCTATGATCCCAACATTTTTAGTAAGCCAACTGGTGAGGCAGCATTGCTCGGTAGTACTGGGTGGTGATGGTGGGGATGAGTTATTTGGGGGTTATGGGCACTACAGCCGCCTCAGGTGGATGGAAAAAAAATTAGGCCCCATTCCATATCCTTTACGCAAAGCAATTTCTTTAGCTGCCGGACGAATTTTGCCAATAGGCTTTAAGGGGCGAAATTGGTTGCAAGGATTGGGCGTCGATCTAAATAAAGAATTGCCGCTCATAGCATCTTTTTTTGATGCTCGGATTAGAAGGCAATTGCTAGGCCAGTCTGGTAATTTTGATCTGGTTGCGGAGGGCATCGCCACAGAGCGCTGCCCCTTAAGTATAGATTTAGTTCAGCGTGCAACTCGAATGGATTTCCAAAACTATTTACCAGAAGATATTTTGGTTAAGGTCGATAGGGCTAGCATGATGAATTCATTAGAAGTCCGCGCACCTTTGTTGGATATTCGTTTAATTGAGTTTGCATTTGGGAAAGTCCCGGAGCATTTAAAGGCGACGATCAATGAAAGAAAAGTGCTGCTAAAGCGCCTAACTGAACGTTTGTTGCCGCCTGAGTTTGATCGCCAGAGGAAGCAGGGATTTTCAATTCCACTTGCACAGTGGTTGAAGGCAGGACCATTTAGGACATTGTTTTATGATATTTTGTGCGATCCCCAATGTATTTTTGATAAGGCTACAGTAAATAAGCTATTGCGTGATCAAGAGAGAGGTTATGGTAATGGCGAGCGTTTGTTTGCTCTGGTTTTGTTTGAATTGTGGCGAAGAGAGTATGCAGTTAATTTTTAAAGGCGCTGGAGGTTTTTTGTGAAAGCAGAATTGTTAGAGTTGCTACGCTGCCCGAAAACTGGGCAAAAATTATTGATTGAATCCAATGATAATTTCACAGGAGAAGTTCAAAACGGTACGCTTGTTTCCGAGGATGGAATCAATCGCTATCCTATCTTGAACGGCATACCTCGTTTTGTAGACCAGTTAAATTACGCTGATAACTTTGGAGCGCAATGGAATATGTTTCGCAAGACTCAGCTTGATAGTTACTCAGGTGTTCCAATTTCTTCAGATCGTTTTTGGCTTGCTACAAACTGGAAGCCAGAGTCATTAAAGGGTCGGTGGGTGCTAGACGTGGGCTGCGGGGCAGGCCGTTTTGCAGAAGTTGCCCTAAAAGCTGGGGCCAAAGTGGTAGCTCTAGATTACTCAAGTGCTGCAGATGCTTGTTATGAAAATTTAAAATATCATCGAGACCTTTATGTGGTGCAAGGGGATATTTATGCCCTTCCATTTGCAGATGGCGCTTTTCCATTTATCTACTCTTTGGGTGTGCTTCAACACACCCCAGATGTTGCTAAAGCATTCAACTCTTTACCACCTAAGTTAAGTCCTGGAGGGCATCTGTGCGTGGATTATTATTGGAAGCGTTTAAGGACGGTGCTGAATGTAAAGTATCTTTTACGCCCCTTCACCAAAAGAATGGATCACCAGAAATTATTTAAATTTTTGCAGCCAAAAATTCCAGCTTTGCTCATGATTAGCCGATCACTTGGTGCAGTACCACTTATAGGCAAAGGTCTTAAAAGGTTGGTCCCAGTGGCTGACTATGATGGAATCTTTCCGTTGACTAAAGAGCAGCTAAAAGAGTGGGCACTGTTGGATACTTTTGATGCATTGGGGCCACAATTCGATAGTCCCCAAAATTTTGCAACAGTCAGGAGAAGGTTTCAAGAGGCTGGCTTAATTAATGTTGAAGTGGGGCACTGGGGGCACTTAGTGGGAAGGGGAACCAAGCCTAATTTTATTAATTTTCAGAAAAACAAAGATAGAGAAAACTTATGACTGCCAATTTAAAATTAGCGATTATTGGGCTTGGCTATGTTGGCTTGCCCTTAGCAATTGAATTCGGCAAAAAAAGAAGTGTAGTTGGGTTTGATATCAATAAAGAAAGAATTCGGGAGCTTAAGAGCGGCAATGATCATACGCTCGAAGCTAGCAAGGAAGAGATAGCTAGTGCAGAAAAATTAGTCTTCACCAATGATGTTGAGCTTCTTAAAGATTGCAATTGTTATATAGTTACTGTCCCAACTCCCATAGATCAACATAAGCGACCTGATCTTGGGCCTTTAATTGGCGCTTCTACTCTTATCGGCAAAGTATTGAAATTGGGAGATACTGTTATCTATGAATCAACGGTTTATCCCGGAGCAACCGAAGAAGATTGCGTTCCAATTTTGGAGAAATATTCAGGATTAAGATTCAACCAAGATTTCTTTGTTGGCTATTCTCCTGAGCGAATTAATCCGGGAGATAAAGAGCATCGTCTTACTACTATTAAAAAAGTAACATCGGGCTCTACCCTAGCAATCGCTAAATTGGTTGATGCACTTTATAACGAAATTATCACCGCAGGCACTCATCCGGCACCTAGCATTAGAGTGGCTGAGGCAGCTAAGGTAATTGAGAATACCCAGCGAGATATAAATATAGCTTTGATTAATGAATTAGCACTAATTTTTAATAAGTTAGATATAGATACCGAGGCTGTATTAGAAGCAGCTGGAAGTAAATGGAACTTTTTACCATTTCGTCCGGGTTTAGTTGGGGGGCATTGTATTGGTGTGGATCCATATTATCTAACGCATAAGGCCCAATCCTTGGGATATCACCCAGAAATAATTTTAGCTGGTCGTCGTCTTAATGATGATATGGGTGCATATGTTGCAAGGGTTTTGGTGAAGTCTATGATTAAGCACTTAATTCCAATTAAGGGGGCAAGAGTATTGGTGATGGGGCTAACGTTTAAGGAAAATTGTCCCGATCTCAGAAATACTAGAGTGGTAGATATTGTTAACGAATTGCAGGATTATGACTGTAAGGTTGATGTATATGATCCTTGGGTTAAGGTTGCCGATGCAAAAGATGAGTACAACATATCACTTGTGGAGATGCCAAGCGCCGATGCCTATGATGGAATTATTCTTGCTGTCAACCATAGGCAATTCAAGGAAATGGGCATTAACAAGATTCGAGAATTTGGCACCAATAATCATATTTTGTATGATTTGAAATATATTTTCTCTGCAGATCAAGCTGATCTTCGTTTGTGAGTATCTGATGCCAGCCTTCGATAGCCTTCAAAAAAGTCTTATAGACAATCAAAAAATTTGGTTGATAACTGGCGTCGCAGGTTTCATAGGAAGCAATCTTTTAGAGGCATTGCTTAAGCTCAATCAGCGCGTAGTAGGAACAGATAATTTTTCAACTGGTAAACAGCAAAATTTAAATGAAGTACAGGCCTTGGTAAGCTCTAGCCAGTGGTCAAACTTCAATTTTTTTGTTGGAGATATACGAAATTTAGAAGATTGCAAAAGGGCTTGCTCTGGTGTGGATTATGTTTTGCATCAAGCCGCTTTGGGCTCGGTTCCTAGAAGTCTGGCAGATCCTATTACTACCAATGCAAGCAATATTGACGGCTTTTTAAATATGTTAGTTGCTGCCAGGGACGCTAATGTCTCCTCCTTTGTTTATGCAGCGAGCAGCTCAACCTATGGTGACCATCCAGCCTTACCAAAGGTGGAGGCAAATATTGGCAAGCCACTCTCACCCTACGCGGTTACAAAGCTTGTAAATGAGCTATATGCAGATATTTTTGCAAAATGTTATGGATTTAGCGCTATCGGTTTAAGGTACTTTAATATCTTTGGCAAGCGGCAAGACGCAGACGGCGCATACGCAGCAGTAATACCCAAATGGACTGCAGCCTTACTCAGGGGTGAGGATATTTATATTAACGGAGATGGCGAAACTAGTAGGGATTTTTGTTTTATTGAAAATGCTGTTCAGGCAAATTTATTAGCAGCCACCACTGAAAATAGTGAAGCTAGAAATCAAATTTATAACGTGGCACTTAATGATAGAACCTCTTTAAATAAGTTATATGAACTTATTAAGGAAACTTTGCAGTTGAATTGTGTGCTTCCCCCATCCCAATTAATTTATCGTGATTTTCGAGCTGGTGATGTTCGTCATTCTCAGGCGGATATTAGCAAGGCGAGAGAATTGCTGGGTTACGCTCCGCGTTTTAAGATTACCCAGGGTCTACAAGCTGCTATGCCTTGGTACATCAATGAAATTAACAAACGTGCCAATTAAAAAAAATATTAAAGTTGGTGTTGATGCTGCAAACTTGCGTGGCGGTGGTGGTGTTACCCATTTGGTTGAGTTACTCAGGGCGACAGATCCAGAAGAGATGGGCATAGAAGGTGTTGTAGTTTGGGGTGGTACTGCCACCCTGAATCTCATAGATGATCGTCCGTGGATAAAGAAGTGTTTTATACCCGAATTAGATCGGGGCTTGCTGCAGCGCACTTTATGGCAGCGATTCTCATTGTCGAAAGTGGTTCGCAATGAGGGCTGCGACATCTTATTTGTTCCAGGCGGAAGCTATGCTGGAAGTTTTAGTCCAATGGTGACGATGAGTAGGAATTTGCTCCCGTTTGAGAACTCAGAGCTAAAGAGATATGGGTTCACATTATTTACAATTAAACTTTTGTTATTAAAGTTTACGCAGTCACAGTCTTATAAGCATGCACAAGGTGTAATTTTCTTAACTAATTACGCATTTCAAGTGGTTAGCAATTGGACCGGAAAAATAAAAGGTTTAACATGCGTTATTCCTCATGGATTAAATGCTAGGTTTTGTAGTCCACCAAAATTACAGCGCCCAATTGACGAGTATGATTTTAAGAACCCCTATCGCGTAATTTATGTTTCAACAATAGATCTATATAAGCATCAATGGCATGTTATTGAGGCCATAGAATCGCTACGAAAATCTGGCATGCCAATCGTGTTAGATTTAATTGGATCCTCTTATCCACCTGCATTAGATCGATTAAATGCTTCAATAGCGCGTTATGATCCCCATGGTGCTTGGGTTAACTACCTTGGACCAGTTCCCTTTAATGATTTGCACCAGCATTACTTGCGATCGGATCTAGGGTTGTTCGCATCTAGCTGTGAAAATATGCCAAATACACTTTTGGAAACCATGGCATCTGGTCTGCCAATTGCTTCATCTAACAAAGGTCCAATGCCTGAAATTCTAGGGGCTCGAGGCACTTATTTTGATCCGGAACAACCAGCTGATATTGCAAGGGCTCTATCTGAGCTGATAAATTCACCCATTTTGAGGGCCCAGTTATCCAAGGACAGTTATGATTGTGCCATTCAGTATTCATGGCATCTATGTGCAAGAAAAACCTATCAATTTATTATTGAAGTAACACAGCGTTATAAAGGAACTACTTAATGTTTTCTAATAAAACATTGCTCATTACAGGTGGCACGGGATCATTTGGTAATGCGGTCTTAAATCGTTTTTTACATACTGATATTGGCGAAATTCGTATATTTAGCCGGGATGAAAAAAAACAAGATGACATGCGTAAAAAGTACGGTAATCCAAAGTTAAAATTTTATATTGGTGATGTGCGTGATGTAGGGAGCTTGCGAACTGCAATGCGTGGAGTTGATTTTGTATTTCACGCGGCTGCATTAAAGCAGGTGCCATCATGTGAATTTTATCCATTACAAGCTGTTAAGACAAATGTATTGGGAACAGAAAATGTATTGGAATCTGCAATTGAGAACCGAGTGCAACGAGTCATTTGCTTAAGTACTGATAAAGCTGTTTATCCAATTAACGCAATGGGTATTAGCAAGGCAATGATGGAAAAGGTTGCAGTTGCAAAGTCAAGGGAAAGTAAGGATACGGTTATCTGTATTACCCGATACGGCAATGTCATGGCTTCGCGTGGATCCGTAATACCTTTATTTGTGGAGCAAATCAATTCTGGAAAAGCGATCACCATAACTGACCCAACTATGACTCGCTTTATGATGACGCTAGATGATGCTGTTGATTTAGTCTTGTACGCCTATGAGCATGGCCTCTCAGGTGATATTTTTGTCCAAAAAGCTCCAGCTGCATCCATTGAGATATTGGTTCAAGCGCTGATAGGTCTGCTGGGGGTTCCTAAGCATCAGATTGATGTAATAGGTACACGTCATGGTGAAAAACAGTTTGAAACATTGCTGAGTCGGGAAGAAATGGCGGCGGCACAGGATTTGGGTAACTATTTTAGGGTGCCACCAGATTTACGCGATTTAAATTATGGAAAATATGTTGAGCAAGGAGAGATTAAGCTTTCCGAGGCAACTGATTACAACTCAAATAATACGGTTCAGCTAAATACCGAAGAGATGAAATCATTGCTTATGAAATTAAATTATGTGCAGTCAATTAAGCGTGGCGAAAATGCTCAGGCTGATCAGTAAGGACAGCGTATGCGAGTATTGATCACCGGTGCTAATGGTTTTATTGGAAAAAATTTCTGCCAATATTTAGACGAGCAAAAAAATATTCAGATATCACGTTTTAACAGTGAAAATACTATCGAAGAGTTGCCGAAGTTACTTAAAGATGTTGATTTTGTATTTCATTTTGCTGGAACTAATCGACCTCAGGATGTAAAAGAATTTATTTCTGGAAACGTCGACTTCACTCGTGAGTTGTGTAGTGCAATTGCAAAAGAGGCTCAAGCTTCTGGCCGAAAAATTCAAGTCATTTTTAGCTCATCATCTCAAGCCTCTGGTAACTCGCTCTATAGCGAAAGTAAAAGGGGGGCTGAAGACTGTTTAATCAAATTACATAAAGAGCATGGCTTACCTGTTTATATTTATCGCTTACCCAATGTATTTGGTAAATGGTGTAGGCCGCACTATAATTCAGTAGTTGCCACCTTTTGTCATAGTATTGCTAGAGGATTACCAATTACAGTAAATGATGCAGAAGCAAAAGTTACATTGGTATATATCGACGATGTCGTTGAGTCTTTTGCCCAAATTATTAAGCGTAACGACGAACCTTCCGAAGAGATTGTTTTTGTTAACATTACACCACAATACACTTGCACTGTTGGTGAATTGGCTTCACAAATTCAGGCTTATAAAGATAGTCGAATTAACTTAAAAACAGAGGCAGTAGGGGTTGGATTTGCGCGGGCTCTTTACTCAACTTATATGAGTTATCTCCCTCCAAGCTTATTTGCTTATGATGTACCGCAGCACGCGGATTCTAGAGGTTTTTTTGTTGAAATGATTAAGACGGCCGATTCCGGTCAATTTTCATATTTCACATCCCATCCTGGGGTTACTCGCGGGGGGCATTATCATCACACCAAGACAGAAAAATTTTTGGTGATAAAAGGTAGAGCACTATTTAGATTTAAAAATTTAGATACAAAAGAAACTTACGAACTCGTTACCAATGGCGGCGACGGTTTAATAGTAGAAACCGTTCCAGGTTGGACGCATGACGTTACTAATATCAGTGATCAAGAGTTAATTTGTGCTATCTGGGCAAATGAAATTTTTGATCGATCTAGGCCGGATACTTTTTCTTGCCCTATTTAAGAAAATTACATATTTGCGGTGTAAAAAACTTCAGTCTTAATATTGTAGAAAATGAAAAAACTCAAAGTCCTCACTGTCGTTGGCACTCGTCCTGAACTGATTCGTCTATCTCGTGTTATGGCGAAGCTCGATGAATATTGCGAACATATTCTTGTGCACACCGGGCAAAACTATGATTACGAATTAAATAAAATATTTTTTGAAGAATTAGGAATTAGAAAAGCAGATTACTTTCTAGATAGTGCTGCAGATAGCGATAGTGCGGCGCATACAATTGGTAATATTATTATCGGAGTAGATAAGATATTAAAAGAGACCAGCCCGGAAGCATTGTTGGTTTTGGGGGATACAAATAGTTGTTTGGCTGTTATACCGGCAAAGCGACGTAAGATACCTATTTTTCACATGGAGGCGGGTAATCGATGTTTCGATCAGCGCGTACCCGAAGAGATTAATCGTCGTATCGTGGATCACACTGCTGATGTAAACCTTACCTACAGCGATATAGCTAGAGAATATTTATTGCGCGAAGGTTTACCTCCTGATTTGGTTGTTAAAACCGGCAGTCCAATGATGGAGGTTCTTGAGTTCTATAGACCTCAAATTGATCAATCTAATATCTTGAGTCAACTTGGGCTTCAAAATTCAGCGTACTTTGTTGTGAGTGCTCATCGTGAGGAGAATATTAACTCTGATAAAGCCTTCTTAAAATTGGTTGAAATTATCAATGGCCTTGCAGCAGAATATGGTTTGCCAGTTATTGTATCTACGCATCCTCGTACACAAAAGCAGATTGATGAAAATCGTATTCAATTTGATCCATTAGTTAAGCTATTGAAGCCCTTGGGATTCTTGGATTATGTAAAGTTACAAATGTCGGCACTCGTTGTGCTCTCTGATAGTGGAACTATTAATGAAGAGTCTTCAATTCTTAATTTTCCTGCATTAAATCTCAGAGAGGCTCATGAGCGCCCGGAAGGTATGGAGGAGGCTGCGGTCATGATGGTTGGGCTAGAGTGGACACGTATAAAGCAATGCATATACATCTTATCTAAGCAGCCGCGTGGATTGGACCGAGGACTCCGAGATAGCATTCAAATGGTGCAGGACTATAGTATGCCGAATGTTTCTGAAAAAATATTGAGAATTATTATGAGTTATACGGACTACGTCAATCGCATTATCTGGAAGAAGTATTGATTCGTGCGACTGCTTGTAGTAACCCAATATTTTTGGCCTGAAAATTTCAGAATCAATGATTTAGTTTCTGAGTTAGTTAAGCGTGGACATCAAGTTACCGTCTTGACGGGAAAGCCGAATTATCCGGAAGGTAAAGTCTTCCCAGATTTTGCTGCCAATCCAAAAGCATACAAAAATTTTAATGGTGTAAGTATTATTCGGGTCCCTATGTTCAGCAGGGGAACCGGCTCTTTTAGCTTGGTATTAAATTATCTATCTTTTGCACTGAGCGCGTCTTTATTGTCCCCTATTCTTTTGAGGGGGATATATTTTGATGCCATCTTTACCTATCAGCTCTCTCCTATTACTGTTGGTATACCAGCAGCTCTGATACGTGCCATTAAAAAGGCGCCATTGGTTTTTTGGGTTTTGGATTTATGGCCTGAGACAATTGAAGCGCTCGACATAACACGTTCTAATTTGATTCTTAAGCCATTAAAAATGTTGGTTCGCGGAATATATAAACATTGCGATTTAATTTTGGCGCAATCAAAGAGTTTTATACATAAAATTCGACAGTATGCTGGCGATAGTGCCCACATAGAATATTTCCCAAGCTGGTCTGATGTCAGCTTTACTAGCGACAGTGAAGTGGCTGCTCCCGAGGTCCCGATCCTT
>Ga0316220_1000802_pt1 | contig 40790 bp, 26 predicted proteins | sample TBH18005metaG_FD_203632 | JGI IMG/M metagenome (GOLD analysis project Ga0316220, IMG submission 203632) | Freshwater microbial communities from Trout Bog Lake, Wisconsin, USA - TBH18005 | ecosystem: Environmental > Aquatic > Freshwater > Lake > Hypolimnion/Profundal zone | place: USA: Wisconsin... | reverse complement strand
CTGTCGATGAATCCCTCCATCACCGCATTGGCGATAGTGCCGATGCCCGCCTGCATGGGAAGCAAACTATCGGTCAGGCGGCCTTGCTTGACTTCTTCCTTGAAGAATCCGACCAGATGAGCTGCGATAGCTGCGGTTTCTGCATCAGCCGGCAGAATGGTGGATGCGCTGTCGAGTTTTTCGGTGATAACGATGGCGACAATTTTATCGAACGGAATCTCAATCGCCGTGCTGCCGATCCGGTCGTGTACCGTCATTAGTGGCATCGGTTCGCGTTGCGGGCGGTGCTTGGGAATGAAGATGTCGTGCAGACCTTCCAGTTCAAGCGACTGGGTCAGGTTGATTTCAACGATCACCTTGTCGGCCAGAATCGCAAAACTGGCGCTATTACCGACCGAGGTGGTGGGGATGAGGGCGCCCGTTTCGGTGATTGCAATCGCTTCGATAATGGCAATGTCGATCGGCGCGATCTGACGGGTGCGCAGCAACTCAACCGTTTCAGATAAATGCTGATCGACAAACATGACTTCGCCGCGATTGATGGCCGCGCGCAGCACCGGATCGGCCTGAAACGGCAAGCGTCTGGCCAAAACGCCCGCTTCCGTCAGCGTTCTGTCCACATCGCTACCCAGTGATGCACCGGTCATCAGTGTGATTTGCAACTTTTCTTTGCGCGCACGTTCAGCCAGCGCCATGGGCACTACCTTGGCATCTCCGGCGCGGGTGAAGCCGCTCATGCCGACTGTCATGCCGTCCTGAATCCATTCTGCCGCAGCTTCTGCACTAGTGACAAGTTCCCGCAAGGCGGGTAAACGGATACGTTCTTGAATATCTTTATTCATTTTATTTCCTGTTAGTTTTATCTTGCTGCGACTAAATGGACTTCAACTAGTCTCTGTTATTAGATTATGGTTAGCTTGCTAAAAACCACGGCAATTTAATCACTAACATCTAAGTAAGTCAATCAGTGTCTTTTAATGTAAGCAGTTATTATCTGATAGGTAGCAGGCAGGGTTGCTTTAACCCGGCTAAATAGTAGGGCGGGATATCATTCCTGCCAGATTCAATTCGTGGATAAAAAGCTTTTGCAAGGTTGATATGGCTTGAACAGCGGTTTTGAGGATCACCATGATGAAAAACATTAAGGTCAATATTGCGACACAAACTTTATCAGGGGGAACCAAAACTTTGCCGGAGTAGCGCCAGCTCCGCCGGGGTAGCGCCAGCATCTCCGGGGTAGCGCCAGCTCCTTCAGGGTGGCGCCAGCAACGCTGGTGCATCTGGTGCAACACTGGTATCTGCGTCCATATCTTCTTTTGCATTGCACGACACACATAACAAAAATAATGATACACACTAGTGAACTCATAACACATCCTCTCTCAATCAATTTGGAAAATCAGGTATAAATAATTTAGCGACCGCCGATGAAGCGGAATTAAGGTATGCCAAACTAGTCCGCAATCTTGAAATTATCCATATCAATCTCATTTGTTTGCAGAATAATTTTTCTCAACTGCTCAGGTACTGTTTTAAGGTCAGATAAAGCGATGGTCGCCACTTTGATGCGCTTGCGTTGTTTATCATTCGCTTCCTGTATCCACGGGTTCAGCAAGTAGCTTCCCCTTACACCGGCGCTCAGTCCCATATCATCCTTGTAGTGAGGATAAAGCAAGATGACATCAGGGCAGTCGTAGCTGTTGGCATAGGCATACATCTGGTAAAAATCAGCCTGCGAGACAACATCTTTCTGCTCAGTTGATTGCCGCTTCCAGTAATCTTTTTTGGCAAGCGCTTTCCACTTGGTGTCGATGATCCACGCGTACTGCCCGTTCAGTTGTCCAACGACATCCGGCAGCATGGCGAAGGCAGCGCAATTTTTAATTTCATCAAAAGCAAGATGTTTCTTCGGGCCTTGCCGAGTTACCTGATAGCCCAAAGGTCGAAAAATACGTTCAGCCATTCGGCCTATATATTCCTCGAACAGGACGTTCATATCAAAAAACAACGAGAAGCCATGCACCGCGCCACCCGTTACATCGGGCGGTATGCTTTTCAGAAAAAGTTCGGCCAGCTTGAAACAAGACCGATAGCGTTCGCTCATCCGGTCAAATATGACGCGAGTCCACGGCAGTGACTGCCTTGGATAGTCAGATGCACCCTCAAAAACCAGCATCAATTCAGCCAACTTCCGTTGATTCCCCGGTTCACGAGAAACCTTCAAAAGCTGACGAATGGCGGCTCTCAATATTTGATTGAGCGGGTTATCTTCCAAAAACTCATCAAACCGACAAAACAGGCGTTCAGGATTTGCCGCATTAAGGCGAACCTGCTCCGCTATTCCCAGTTTTCCACGCAGCACGGAAAGATTTTCTTCGCGGCCTTCATATCGCCTGACCAAACCCTTGTGCACCTGAATAAAAAGTTTGTCGCAAAACAGCCTGATCAAAATTTCAAGGATGCCGTGATTTTGGGTAGCAACACGCGCCGCCTCACCTTCGCTGATATCAAGGTCAAGCGTGACTGCCAGCATGGCGACCAGATTACGCCTGACACTCTGCTCATCCCCGTCAATCTTGGGCAGCACTTCCACTGTGTGCGGCCCGAGCTGAAAAACGCCCACATATTGCTGTGCTGTCAGCGAGGTTTTATTGGCGTACTTGAATATATCGAGTCCATTTGTAACCCTGGCATTAGTCAGGAGGTCAGCCTGCTGCTCCGTCACCGACGGACCTCCTTCGGCGAAGGGATTAAACTCGCCGATTTTCAGCGACTTGTACTCACGAACAGAAATCAGTGCCATGATGGTTAGCGGTAAATATTCAGGAAGGCTTCAGGAGAAAATACGCTCCTGGTTATGTACCGATACTTCAGCTCGTACCCATCCAGTCCTTTTGGTGTAGCCAGTTCTTTCTTGCTGAAAAAACCACCACTATCATCATTAAGTACCGAACGCACCTTGGTTAAATCCTCATAGAAATATTCCTGCAACAGAGGAATCACCTTGCGGCGAAATACGACATCAAGGTCAGCAAGCGAATTCACATGCATAAAGTAGGCGTGACCAATAGTGTGATCCCGGTCATACAAAAACTCGATGCGGTCATTTATAGCCTGCAACATCGCACGCAAATCAACCCCTTCGATTAATTTTTCGGGCAGAACCTTATAGTCTGGTTGCAATTCCTCGAAGTCGAAGCGCCGACGCAATGCCGTATCCAGCAAGGCAATTGAACGGTCAGCGGTATTCATCGTGCCGATCACATATAGATTCTTCGGCACACTGAACGGAAGCTGGGAGTAAGGAAGCTTGACCGTAATGGCGTTGGTTTCTCCTGCGCGTTTGTCTGGTTCCAGTAGAGTGATTAGCTCACCAAAGACTTTTGAGATGTTGGCGCGGTTAATTTCATCAATGATCAGAACATGATTCTCGGTGCTGAGCTTAGCGGCAGCACATGCCTGCAAAAATATGCCGGGTCGTACACTGTAAGTAACCTGTCCATCCTTCGATTCAGGGCGTAGTCCTTCGACAAAATCTTCATATCCGTAAGACTGGTGAAATGTCACAAAGCTGATTCGCCCATCCTGCCGCAGTTGTTCGTAACTTTCCATCAGTTCTTCTCTAGTCACATCGCCATCACCGCCGCAGATTTCAACAGCTAGCTGGGCAGTTTTGAAAGTCTTACCAGTTCCAGGCGGGCCGTAAAGAATAATGTTCTTAGTTTTTTTCATTGTAAGTTGCGATAGTTCCAATGACGTTTCAATTTTAAGAGTAGATTTATGATCCAATTTGATATGGATACCTGTGCACCAATCTAACACCTGTCGTAGAGCTGAATCAGAACCAATCAAAACAGAAAATTGATCAGGAGGAGCTAAGTGAGAAAATGATCGTTTATAAACGCCCCCCATGAGTTGATCATCTCTAGGGATTCGTATAACACCTTCAATTTCTGGTGGATATTCCTCAAAGAGAAAACGAGTTTGTTGAGCCGAAGGTTCACCAGTATTTTCGTCAATTTTATCCACAGTGATAGCAAATTGTTTACCGTTTGAAATGATACGGAAAAACTGTGCTTTTGTTCTATCAGCTTCATCAATTCTTTCAAATGTGCCTCTCTTGATTAATTCTTCATCAATTATTTTCAAGGTTTTTGAGGCAGGCATCTTACTGTATGGCGTTTCATTTCCTTGGTACATATAACACCTTTGTATTGTTCATTTTCTCTCCTAAAAAACCCCTTGACCGAAGTCGGGGCACAGTACAACAACACAACGAACAGCAACTGACTACTGACCGCTGACCACATAAACCATGTTACTAAGCGCACGTGGGCCGAACAAGCGTTATTTGCAACTATTTTTTCATCGTAACAATATGATTTTATAGCTTAATTTAGATTGCGAATAACTATAATTTTCTAGTGCCCAATTTAATGACGATTTTTTATGCTCAAACAGCATCAATTCCGTCGGTCTGGAGCAGGTTTATATTTCCTGAAAAAAATCCAGATTTCCTGTAACGAAATGCATTATGCGGCGACTAGTAGCCCGCCAAGTGAGCCTGTAAAATTTATTCGTATTGCGCAGCAGCATCACGCAGACGCTGAGCGACTGCCAGGCGCAGTTCAGGCGGGGAGAGAACGCAAACATCCGGCCCGTAGCGCTGTATGTCGAGGATCAACTCTTTCGGATTACTGTAGGGTATGGTTAGCAGATAACTGCCGTCGTCCCTCAATTCGCCGATTTGCTCGGGATGCCAAGTCTCGGATTGCACCCAGGGTGCTTGTCTTTTGGTGAACAACAGCTTAGCCCACTGACGCTCGCCGCCTGAGTAAATGCCGAAGTCACGACCCAGCATCGCATCCACTTCGTTTTTCGCGGCTATTTGTGCGTCCTCATTCAAAATTGTGGCATCCTTTATGCAATCAAGTGCCAACATGCGCAGCCCGTTGGCTTTGTGACACCAGGCGACGAGATACCAGTTTTCCTTATAATGAACGATGATCTGAGGCGAAACCGTGCGCTCTGAACGCTCGTTCCGACTGCGCGTGAAATACATAATTTTCAGACGACGACTTTTAACCGCAGCGCGTGCGACCGTTTCAAAATGTGGACTAGCAGTGCGCCGACTGGCAGAACTCAGCAGACGAACGCGAGCGCGAACAGCTTCCGGCGCATCGTCGGCGGCACTGAGCATCAGGGTGACACGGGTAATGAGCGGTTGCAGATGTTCAGTAAGCAGGCCGGGGCCGATATGGCTGGCCAATTCATGAATCATCAGCAGGGCATAGATTTCCGAAGCCGAAAACCAGGCATTGGGCAAGCCAAGCTTGCCGCTGCTCCAGCCCTTGTCTTCCAGCATGTAGCCACGCTGAGTACCGTTTTCGCCCCGCTTCCATACAATCGGGGCCTGCATTTCATTTCGAAGTATTGCCAGGTCGCGCTTAAAAGTTGATAGCGAACTGCCGAGTTCTTCCAGCAAACGTTCACGAGAAACAGGCTGACGACTATTTTCAAGAATAGCAATAAGATCGCGAATACGGGAGGATTGTGACATATTAGGTCGTTGCTATAACTCGCTCCAAGTGCCAGCGCAAATTGGATTCAAGTTTAACTTGGTCACAAAATTTCACCTTGCTCAAGTTCAGTTCAGTTCGAGCTGTAATGCCGATAGCAGCCAACGCTGAAAAATCTTTCCTAATACGAGGTGAAACAACGATCCTATAAATATCTGGGTTGAAAGTTTTTTCGAAACCTATTAAAAACCGATCGAATAACCGATCAATGTGCACTGCAAGCAGAATCCCATTGCTTCCGCTTCTTCGCTGGGAGATATCTTCATTCCACGGAATAATGTGTGAAGCATTCAATAGTGCTGGAATGGCTATCCCGGTAACAGCACACTTTTCATTGCCATCCCAAGTGTCAATTGTGTTTCGGCGAAATTTCCCCTGACCAATTCTGGCTTTTCGACTCTCTTCACGCTCGGTAGGATCATCATCCTTTTCTATCTGATTCAGATCATTCAGTAGCTCCATTTCATGCAAGTCATCATCCACATTAAGAAGTTTATCGAAATATTTATGGAACGATCCATTTGCATCATTCATTTCCTTTAAACCTGCACCTGATGTGAATTTATTATGGAATAGTTCTCTATCAAAACCATCGCCATCAAGTACAATTGGCGCAGAAGGCCTAGCCAATGGTTCTAATATGATTTGAAAAACCTTCTCCGGTTGTCTCCCTGATTTATTCGGAAGCAGGTCTACGATACGATATTTCCCATCTAATTTATAGACAACCGGATTCGTTCCAATCGATAAAACAACGAAGCATTCATCACCTTTCACAGCCTTAATTTTTTTATCTGTGAAGAACTCTGCCCCCCCAAATTTCCCAAATAATTTCTCAATGTGATATGCAAAAAATGTACTCATTATTCATTACTCCTCTGTTCTGCATTGATAATATGACACATCGTACTTACCAGTCCCATTTGTTTGACGCTTGCGCAAGAAACCTCGGCAAGATGCGGGTTAGCTACCAGAATTGATAAACAACGCGCCCTGGAAATCGCCACGTTCAGTCTATTCTTGCTGAACAAGAAATCAATGTTCCTCGGCAAATAATCCTGTCCGGAAGTGGTCATCGACACAATCACCACTTCTGCTTCCTGCCCCTGAAACTTATCCACCGTGCCGACGCGTGCGCCATGCGGCAGAGTTCTCTTCAACAGATTCACCTGCATATTGTAGGGCGCGACGATCAGAATATCGTCCAGCGTAATCGGCTTGAGCTCCCCGTCCTTGTTCCGGTAACGCTGCGTCAGCAGATTCGCGACCAGATCATTGATGACGGCAGCTTCTTCCTGACTCTTTTGTGAACAAGCATCGTGTTCAACCGGCAGATAGCGGATTCCTGTCGGTTTCAAAGCCGGATGCGCGTATTCATCCAGAACCAGGGTTTGTCCGAACGTAGATTCATCTGAGATCAGCCGTGATTCATAGATCGCATCGGAGATGAACCGACAAACATCCGGGTGCATCCGGAAGGTCTTTGCCAGAAACACACCCATTTCAGGCGCAATCGTCGCCTCGCCGTTGAGCAAATAATCCAGCGCCGATTCTCCGCTACGTCCCGGATGATCGCCCTGTATAGGCTGACCCAGTTGCATTTGATCACCAAGCAAAATCAGATTTTTCGCGCACATGCCCATCGCAATCATATTGGCGAGCGACACCTGGCCTGCCTCATCGATGAACAGGTAATCAAAATCATTCCTGAAATCCGCCCTCGATAGCAGCCAGGCTGTCCCGGCAACCAGCTGTGGTCGCTCCTGAATAATCGGTCCCTCAGAATGTACATTCTCAATGAAATCACTCTCAACCCATTGCTCTTCCTTGGAACTCTTTTTCATGCCCGTATAGCTCGCACCAAGCACCTTCATCCGCTTGTCTACGGCCTGAAGCAAATTGTTGATGGCCTTATGACTATTGGATGACACAGCGATTCGCTTACCCGACTGGAGTAAGGCTGCAATCAGATGCGAACCTGTATAGGTCTTGCCGCTGCCCGGCGGTCCCTGAATGAAGAGATAGGAATTATTCAAGCCCTTGGCCACTACAATGATTTGCGGTAACAATTCACGATCATCGCTAATAAGCGGACTACCTGAGACAACTGCCTGTGTATCCGGCACACGGTGAGCGAGGTAATCCAGCAAGGATTTATATTTTGTGCTGCCGCGAATGACGTCCTCTGCAAAGTCAAATAGCGCATTGCGCATCGAATTGGTATTGACCGGAGCGCCGATTGAAATCGACAGCTTTTCGGGTTCTTCTCCATATAACGCGATGTCTATCGTTAAGGCATCCTCATTGATTGCACGGACTTCCATCTCCTTGAGATTATCCAGACGTTTGGCAGTCTGACCAGCCCGCACCTTGAAATCCTGCTCAGGGTAGTGGTAGCGGTATATTGCATATTTTTCATCAACATCCATAAATTTGGGTGAATGAAGTCCGGCAACCACTTCTGCATCTTCCAGCAACACCTCAAGTTCAGCGCCTTGCCTGTCAAACAACGCCCACCAGACAGGCTTGTCGGCACGCCGGTGAAAATCAAGTAACTGATGTATGAGTTCTGCGAGCTCTTTATTTATAGAGGGATTCACAGGATGCAAGATCAGCCTGTCATAGAGTTTCTCAAGCGCTGCTTCATGCCGGATGGTCTGATCAGATTTCTGACGGGCTGGTTTTTTACCCTTGACCTCTTCAAGGGCAGCCGAACTAAACCAGGACAAATCAACGGGTCGTAATGTCAGCAGCCAGTCACGTAATTGCCATGTCGAGCGACAGTCATCCTCGTTATACAGCCGGATAGATTCGAGTAATTCAGGATCCCTCGATTCACGCCAGCGTTCGTAGATGACGATACTGTCGGTGGCCTTCTTAACCTCGCCTGATCGCTTTTCAGCATAGAAGGATTCCACTGCCTTGATCGAATAGCTGGGCTTGGAAATACGCAGACCTTCCCTGACTACTTTGTACAAATCGACCAGCCTGGCATCTCGCAGCAGTTGATCGACGGCAGATTCACGAACGCCGTGACTGGTCATCAAACGCTTGAGCGCGGTTAACTCATAGTGGGCATAGTGATAGATGTGCATGGCAGGATGACGCTTCAAGCGCGCAGTCACAAAGTCGATGAAGTCGATAAAGGCTTGCCGCTCTTCTTCCCGCGTATGTGCCCAAAAATATTTGAATTTGGCCTTGCCCTCGTCGAAAAAATAAACGCCAAACAAATATTCCAGACCACCGACTTCCATCGGATCGCCTTCCATATCAAAAAACAGATCGCCCGGATCAGCTAGCGGAATCCTGGCGAAGCCTCTGATTTCATCCTGTGACACGGGCAGTACAATTGCTTTCTGCTGGCCCGTTTCTCTTTCACCCACCTGCAACATTGCCTGCTCCCGCAACTTGGCAAACGTTCCCTCGGCCAGTTTCGGGATGACAGCATCGACCGGCAGCGCAGCTAATTGCGCGACAGTCGTTATCTCAGCCATTTCCAATCGAGATATTTGCAGGCTACCGATGTTGGCTACGGCAGAAAGATGATCGTCGGCTTCCCGCTTGGCATCGCATCGTTCACGCCAGTGGCACAGCGAACAGAAATCACATGGTGCCGGATAAGCGGGTTCAAGGCTGCCAAAGGCGTCCGTGAAGCTGAGCAGATTCTCCAGCAAGTGCCGGTAATAGTAGAAATAATCGGCAACCCGGAAAGATTCTCGCTTGCCGTTGCCCAGTTCGACGTGGATGTGCTGCGGCAGGTGGCCGGTGACATCGCTCAAAAGATCTGAATAAAAACACAGCTGAAGAATGAATTTGGCCTTTGTGGTTCGAGCAAGCTTAGTATCAACCACCTCGTATAAAGGTAACCCGCCCTTGTCATTGCCGACACGTATCAGAAAATCAGCATGACCAATGAGATTACCGCGCACCAGTGTCGCCTGATAAATGACCTCCGCCCCGGTCGCAATCGCTGATTGAGTAGCCGCAGCTCTGGATTCCAGACTTCCCTTAACTTGAATCTCGACGACATTAGCATCTTGTGCGATGAGCTTATCAAGAAATGCGCCCTCATGCTCATACCCTTTGGCTTGGATCAACTTGGCCTGATCGTCGGTTTCCGCCTTCTGCATGGGATGATCCAGATTCAGCCGGTCCAGCCAGGTCATATACTGGCAGTCGGCAAAATGCGTGAGGTCTGTGGCGGAAAAGAAAACTTGATTAGAAATTTTTTGCATGAGCGGCACGTCGTTTTCAACCGGATAGGCCGGTGAATCTATGGGAGCGAAGATATCACCACCAGTAGACCACAGAATGAGCTACTAAAAATTATTTCTTGATTTGCGTGGCGGGACAAGTTTTGTAGGTATGCCAAATAATTAATGATGGACTGCCACTGAAGGGAAAGCTGCCCGATTTTCATATTACTTGTATATCTGCTGATGGCACGTTGTTGTCATTTACAAACATGTGCTCTGCATTGTTACTGTCTGATTTATGTCCGCAGGATGAGTTCGAGGGATAACACTGTCTTGCCGTGTATCATAAATCAGGAATACTTTGGGTACTATTGGGTAAGTCTTATCCTCTCTCGGGAATTTTTGTGCACCGATTATAAAATTAGTTTTTCCGGCTGTTAAACTTCGGGCGGGTAGGACGTCTGAAATATTGCAGCGGTAGTCTCTCGCAAGCAGAACACTCATAGTGAAATGCTTGCCCGGGCGAATTTAGGGTATATTTTCAGTGGCTAAAGCCGGGGATGGTTGGCAGATTCGGCCATTCGACCGCATCGAGCATATTCTTTACGATCAGTCCCAGTTCGGTATCGCCTTCTATCGATAACTGGCGGTTAAAGAACAGCGTATCCGGGTCTTCCTTGCGTGTCAGTAATTGTAAAAATGCTGACAGGTTGGCGCGCAAGGAAAGATCGGCTGGTTGCGGCGCTGTGAACAGCGGACGGAACAGACCGTCGCGAAAGGTAAAATAGGCTTGGCCGCCGGTATCCAGTACCTCGACAAGAAAACTGTGATTTTCCAGCAAGGCAAGACTGTCGGGCGGCAGCAGTTTCATTTTGACGGCCGCATTGAGTCCTGCGGTGAGCGTCAGCGCATGCGGCCATTGCGGCAGATGGCTGCCGATACGTGCCAGCAGCTCGGGTAACTGAAATTTTGGAATGTTTAATTGCAGACTCATTTTTGCTCCCTATAAGTTTAACCTTGTTGATGCTGCACGATGCCGGGGTCACCAAACCAGTAGCCGTTGACCAAACCCTCCGTGTCCCACCCACTGGTGTCAGGGTTGAGCGTTTTGCCGTGTCGCGCTGCATCGAAGGCGGCGATGATGTCCGGCATATGTTGCCGTTGCGGACTGATGCGGATAATGTCGATGCCCATTTTAAGCATCTCCGGCACTTCATTGAGCAGATTGTAACTCTGTGCCGACATGGTCTGGATGCCGTTGATGGTCAGAAAAGGCTGCCCCTCGCGTGTTTTCAGAGTCAGGCCGTCCGGGTGCTCCAGGCATTTGAACTGGCAATTATCCTTGTTCAGATCGTAATGGCGTGCGGTAAAGCAGCGCGCCGAGAATGCCAGTGGTAATTTTCCATAGACAAATACCTCGGTTTCAATGCCAGCAGGTCGGCTTTCATGCAACGTTGCTATCATCTTGCGGTCGGCCTCCAGCGGCGGTAACCAGCGCTGCATACCGTAATTGGCATAGGTCGCAAGCGTATTCTCGTTATAGATATTCAGATGCGAGCCTGCAACAAATGGACGACCGGCGGCGATGTTCACAGCACCCAGATCATTGGCTTCAACCTTGCAGTTGGATTCATCCATTAACCTGCGCAGCGCTTTCAAATCGCCTTCAGATTCGAGCAGTGCTTGCGCAGAAATAACGACTTCCTTTCCGGCATCGCAAAGCTCACGCGCCAGTGCTATCCAGTCGGCTACGCGTAATTGCTGGCGGCGGGAGCAGACGACTTCGCCGACATAAACGATATCAATGGACGGATTTCGCGAAATTTTAGCATAGAAATCAAGTACTTCTTGTTTTTTCCAGAAATACAGCAGAGGGCCTAATGCGAGTTTCATGCCATTATCTCCAGGGACGGCTGTAAGCACCGAGTGTTGCCTGACTGCCTTCGGAAACTTTTGCAAGATCCGTCTGCCAGGCTGGCTTCACCTGGTAATGTTGATTATCGACAGCCAGTGCATTCAATGCGGCGCGCATGGTTTTGGTGACTTGAGCTACGTAAGCCGGACTGCGCTGACGCCCTTCGACCTTGATCGCGGCGACGCCGATCCGGGCAATCTCCGGCAATATTTCAAGCACATTCAGACTGGTCGGTTCTTCCAGTGCATAGTAGGTTTCGCCGTTAACTTCAAAGCGTCCCTTGCACAGCGTAGGATAGCCGGCAGGTTCATTGTCGTCGAAACTGTCGATCAGAATACCGTTCAAGCGTGTTGACATTTTCCCCGGGGTTTTTTCCCATTTAACGTATTTTGCCGGAGAACAGGCGCCGACTGTGTTCGGCGATTCGCCGGTCGCGTAGGATGACAGCCAGCAGCGGCCTTCGTTCATCACACATAAACTGCCAAAACCAAATACTTCAATTTCGACGGTGGTGTTTTTGATCACATTCTCAACTTGCGCCAGTGTCAATACGCGTGGCAGTACGGCACGCCGCACGCCAAATTCACGCTGCGCAAAATTGACTGCTTCGTAACTTGTCGCTGAGCCCTGTACCGACAGATGCAGGCGCAGTTCGGGATGATGCCGGCGGGCATAGTCAAGCAGGCCGATGTCGGCCAGAATTACCGCATCGACACCCAGGTCGCTTGCGCCGTCAATAGCGTGATGCCAGTCTGCAACACGGCCGGACTGGGCGAAGGTGTTGATGGCCATCAGCACGTGGCGACTGTGCGATTGTGCGTACCTGATCCCCTCTCGCATGGCTTTGTCGTCGAAGTTAAGACCGGCAAAATTGCGGGCGTTGGTGTCGTTCTTGTAGCCTAAATAAACGGCGTCTGCACCGTTATCGACGGCAGCTTTGAGCGCGGGCAAACTGCCTGCAGGGCAGATAAGCTGAGGAATTTTTTCGCGTGTCATGTCAATTTTCCAATATTGTGCTGTATTAAGCGACTCGCCTCAATTTTTCTGTCACAAACAGCGTCATGGCGCGACTCCTCCGGCGTGTATCACGTTGCCGCCGTGTCGTGGGTATTATTGCCGCTACTGACGGGCAGATTGGGACAGGTGAAGCCCGCATCCAGCCGACATTGTGAATGCGTTCGCCATGGCAATGAGGCATATACTGAGCGAAAGTGTTGAGTCTTGCTGAAAGCATCATCAATTACTTTTCAACTGGAAAATTCATTTGATTTTATTAATTGTCCATTATGCATGGTGCAATACCATGAATTGACTCAGGCCATAAGGATACCGAATATAGCCACACAGCGGGTAGGTTTTTTTACCTTTTTGATGTCTGTTGTGTTTTAATACAATGAAACCGGACATGCCAAATATAGTGGAACTTTCTGATTTGATAAATTTTTTCCGTGGCATCACAGGTCCTGATAACGTACTGACCGGTGAGCCCGCCGCGCCTTATTGTACTGACTGGCGCAGACGTTACACGGGCCGGGCACTGGCGGTGGTTTTTCCTTCCGACACGGAACAGGTCGCCGCAGTGGTAAAACTGTGTGCGGCAAATAAAATAGCACTCATTCCGCAAGGCGGTAATACCAGCCAATGCGGCGGATCGGTGCCCTTACCGCAAGGCATGCAAATCGTGCTGAACTTGTCGCGTATGAAGCGAATCCGCGCACTGAATGCGACTAGCATGACCGTAGAAGCCGGTTGTACACTGGCTTTGGTGCGTGAAACGGCAGAACAGGCAGGGTGCTTTTTCCCACTTGCGTTAGGTCTCGGTGACGATGCGCCGCAGTGCGAGATCGGCGGTAATCTCTCGACCAACGCTGGCGGCATTGCCGTGCTGCGTTACGGCACGGCACGCAGCCTGGTGCTGGGGCTGGAAGTAGTATTGCCGGATGGCCGTATCTGGCATGGTCTGCGCAGTTTACGCAAGGATAATACCGGCTATGATCTCAAACAGTTGTTCATCGGCGCTGAAGGCACGCTGGGTATTATTACGGCTGCCGTATTGACGCTTTTTCCGCAACCGCAATCTGTTGCGATGGCGTGTGTGGCGGTGCGAGATCCCGCAACTGCCGTCGCCTTACTGGCACATTTGCGCGCGACTTGTGGTGACAGAATCAGTGCTTTTGAATTCATCTCGCGCTCTTGCCTCGATCTGGTGTTGCAGCATATTCCCCATACGCAGGAGCCGTTCGCCGCGCGATACGAGTGGATCGTGCTGGTTGAACTGTCAGATGTGCTGCAAGCATCACTGGATACGCTGTTAAGCGATTCATTGTCAGGGGATGGCATCATCGCAAGCCATGTTTCCAGCGAAAAAAATCACATGAAAACCTGGTGGACACTGCGAAAAAGTATCAGTGAAGCGCAAAAACGTGAAGGCATCAGCGTTAAACACGATATTGCTGTTCCGGTCAGTCGTGTGGCCGAATTCATCACGCAAGCGGATGCCGCATTGTGCGCCGCTTTTAATGGGATACGCATCGTCGCCTTTGGTCATATTGGCGACGGAAATATTCATTACAACGTATCCTTGCTGGAGGCCAGGCTAAATGCTGCTTTCATCAGGGAGTCAGAACGTAAAGTTAACCATATTGTGTACGACATCGTCACACAATTTAACGGCAGTATCAGCGCTGAGCACGGTTTGGGGCAACTCAAAGTCAATGAGATTACCCGTCATAAAAGCCCGCTTGAACTTGAACTCATGCGCAACATCAAGCATGCGCTTGATCCGCACGGCTTGATGAATCCCGGGAAAGTGCTTCATGCCGCTATTGATGAATAACTGATGTTGCCCCGGTGAAGGAAAAATCCCGCGCAGTGCTATACTGAGCGGCGTTTTTTATGGTCTGAACTATGGTTGAAATAATTATTCTGGTGTTGCTGGCGCTGGTTCTGCTTGTCCTGATCTGGCTGGGCTATGGTTTGCATTCCCTGTCGCGTTTGCAAGGTGAAATGCCGCTGAACCGTCTGCTTGAAGACCGGCATCGCCAGATGCTGGTCGATTTACACGACGGGTTGAATAAACAGGGCGACCGTATGGCGGACGCTACGATGGGCAGTTCAGAGCGGCTGCGAGAAATCCTTTTGCAGGAGCTGAAATCAACCCGTGAGGCGATGCAGGGTTTGCAATTGGCACAACGGGATGGGCTCTCGGTTACCCGTGAAGATATTTTAGGTCAACTCAGTGCGTTGTCTGCCGAATTGCAAGCGAAACAGGAGGCGATGCGCCTTGAGATGACAGGCAAAACGCTGCAAATCATGGCGGAGCAGGGACGTGCCGATCAGGAATTGATTCAGTCCAGCATGCAGCGCAGCAGCGAGATGCTGACGCTAGCCATCGAAGGGCTTACCAGGAGCACGGATGCCAGACTGGAGCAGATTTCCGGCAAAGTCGCCGAGCGTCTTGATGAAGGGTTCAAGAAGACCAACGAGACATTTACCAATGTCATGACACGTCTTGCTACTATTGATGAGGCGCAAAAGAAAATCGACAGCCTGACTACTAATGTGGTCAGCCTGCAAAATCTGCTGGGTGACAAACGTTCGCGCGGTGCCTTTGGCGAGGTGCAACTCGAAGGCTTGGTGCGCAATATTTTGCCGCCGGATGCGTATGCGTTTCAGGCAAAACTCTCCAACGGTAATCGCGTGGATTGTCTGCTGATATTGCCCTCTCCTACCGGGAAAGTGCCGGTGGATGCCAAGTTCCCGCTGGAAAACTACCACCGCATGCTGGAATCCGATCTGGCCGAATCAGACAAGCTGATAGCACGCCGTCAGTTCAAGGCGGATATCAAAAAACATATCGACGATATCAGTAACAAGTACCTGATTAAAAATGAAACATCCGATGGTGCGGTGATGTTTGTGCCGGCTGAAGCGGTGTTTGCCGAGATTCATGCCTATCATGCCGATCTGGTTGAATATGCGATGAATAAGCATGTCTGGATTGTCTCACCTACCACCCTGATGGCGGTCTTGAATACGGCTCGCGCGGTGATGAAAGACGTGCAGATGCGCGAACAGGTGCATATCATACAAAGTGAGTTGGGCAAACTCAGTGTGGATTTCAAGCGTTTTGACGAGCGCATGAAGCGACTTGCCGATAACATCCGTCGCGCACATGAGGAGGCGGGGCAGGTGGAAATCTCCAGTCGCAAAATAAGTGATCATTTCAGCAGAATCGAGGCCGTCGATGTATTGGAGGAAAAAATTGAACAATGAAGCAGTAGAGGCAGTCACGGTACTTGCCGGCGATATCGGCGGGACCAAAACGCGTCTTGCCATTATGACTGTTGCAGGCAGTCAGGTGAGTACACAACATGAAGCGAGCTTTCCCAGTCAATCCTATGCAAAGTTTGAAACGTTGCTGGGCGAATTCCTGTCCGGAATCACGACGCCTGATTGCGCCGCATTCGGGGTGGCAGGGCCGGTGCAGGGCAGGGTAGTACAAACCACTAATCTTCCCTGGCGCATTGATGCGGATGCTTTGCAGCGGCAATTCGGTTTTGCGCATTGCACGCTGCTCAATGATCTGGAAGCCACAGCGCATGGTTTGCCGGCTTTGGGTACTGAAGATTTATTGATCTTGCAATCAGGGGTGGCCAATGCAACTGGTAATATAGCGGTGATTGCTGCGGGCACGGGGCTGGGTGAAGCCGGCTTGTACTGGGATGGACGTGACCATCAGCCGTTCGCCACAGAAGGCGGACATGCCAGCTTTGCGCCTTCCAATGCGCTTGAATTTGCCCTGTTAGTTCACCTGCAGCAACGTTATCAGCATGTCAGCTGGGAGCGTGTGGTATCCGGCATGGGCTTGCTGGACCTGCATGATTTTCTGCGCCAGTATCGCAATATAAAGACACCCCGTTGCTTGCTCGATGAAATGCAAAGCGGTGATGCGGGAGCGGCAATTTCAAAGGCCGCAGCCAGTGATGAAATCTGTGCTGAAACCATGCAACTTTTCGTACGCCTGTATGGTGCGGAGGCTGGCAACCTGGCGCTCAAACTGATGAGTCACGGCGGGCTTTATCTGGGCGGCGGGATTGCCCCTAAAATTTTACCCCTGTTGCAAAACGGAGAATTTATAGCGGCGTTTTTAAACAAGGGCCGGATGCGTCCCTTGCTGGAAGCGATGAGCGTTAAAGTGATCCTCAATGACAGGGCTGCACTGTATGGCCCGGCATTATATGCCGCCCGATTGAGGGCGAATTAATCAATGGTACTTATTGATCTCAGATTTTGATGAATTCCTTATCCGGCAGGCTGCTAGTGCTACAATAAACCCGGGTACTGGCTTTACAAATTGCTTAAAATTTATCGTATATATTTAATTTAACTAACAGGTGCTTATTATGACTTTTCCTGACAAGCCAGACTTTCCGCTGATAGACCGTTCTGATCCTGAAATTTTGCAAAGGATGCTCGCTAACCATTTGGTCTATACCGAAGGCAAAAGCGTCAGCACAGCAACGGATCGCGACTGGTTTGAGGCATCCGCTCATGCAGTACGCGATCAGTTGATAGAGAAGCATCTGAAAACGACACAAGAAACAGACCATCAGGATCCGAAAAAGCTGTATTACCTGTCGCTGGAGTTTCTGATCGGCCGTACCTTGTCCAACGCTGCGCTTAATCTGGGTATTGAGTCCGCCTTGCGCGAGAGTTTGCAAGCGCTGGGACAGGATCTGGAAACAATAGAGGAAACCGAAATCGACGCGGCATTGGGTAATGGCGGCCTGGGTCGTCTGGCTGCCTGTTTCCTTGATTCCATGGCAACGCTTGATTTGCCCGGTCAGGGTTATGGTATTCGTTATGAATACGGCATGTTCAATCAGCGCATCAAGAATGGCCAGCAGGTCGAACGCCCGGACAACTGGTTGCGTTTTGGCAATCCCTGGGAGTTTCAGCGCCCGGAACATATGTACCCGGTTAAGTTTTTTGGTCATGTGGTGCACTACCCGGATGGCGAAGACAGCATTTCACATCACTGGGTTGATGGCGAAACCGTGATGGCAATGGCCTATGATGTGCCGATTCCAGGCTATGGTACGGAAACGGTGAACAAGTTACGTTTGTGGGCGGCTAAAGCGGCACGTGAATTCAATCTGGATTCGTTCAATGCCGGTGATTATTTAAGCGCAGTACAGGACAAAAATATATCCGAGAGCTTATCCAAGGTACTCTACCCGAACGACAGTTCTGCGGTAGGTAAGGAATTGCGTTTGAGACAGGAGTATTTTTTTGTTTCAGCCTCGATTCAGGATATCTTGTTTCACTTCCTGCAAAAGCGCAGCGACTGGAATCTGCTGCCGGATAAAATTGCCATTCAGTTGAATGACACCCATCCGGCGGTAGGCGTGGCTGAGATGATGTATCAGTTGCTGGACGTGCACGGATTGAAATGGGACCATGCCTGGAGTCTGGTGACCAAGATATTTGCCTACACCAATCATACCCTGATGCCCGAAGCACTTGAATCCTGGGCGGTGGATATGTTTGAAAAAGTCTTGCCGCGTCACCTGGAAATCATCTACGAAATCAATTATCGCTTCCTGGCACTGGTTAATCACCATTTCCCCGGGGATACCGGATTGCTTAGCCGCGTCTCTATCATTGATGAAGCGCATGGCAGGCGTGTACGCATGGCGCATCTGGCCGTGGTGGGCAGTCATACCGTGAACGGCGTGGCGGCGATCCATAGCGGTTTGTTGCAAACCACGCTGTTTGCCGATTTTCACCGTATTTATCCGGAAAAGTTCATTAATGTGACCAACGGCATTACGCCGAGGCGCTGGCTGAATCAGTGTAATCACGGGCTGGCAGAGCTGATTACATCGCGTATCGGTAGCGGTTTTGTGCGTAATCTGGATGAACTTAAAGGCCTGATCGTGCATGCTGAAGATGCCGGATTTCGCAGCCAGTTCCGTGCGGTCAAGCAGGCAAACAAGCAGAGACTGGCGCGTTATATCAAGGAAAAGCTGGATATCGAGGTCGATGTCAATTCGATGTTTGATGTGCAAATTAAGCGTATCCACGAATATAAACGCCAACTGCTGAATGTGCTGCATGTCATCACCCTGTACAACCGCATTCGCGGCGGGACTGCACATAACATTACGCCGCGCACCATTATTTTTGCAGGCAAGGCGGCACCGGGCTATAAACTGGCCAAACTGATCATTCGCCTGATCAACGATGTTGCCAGCATTATCAATGAAGATCCTGCCGTGCATGGCTTGTTGAAAGTGGTGTTTTTGCCGAATTATGATGTTTCGTCTGCCGAAAAACTGTTTCCGGCCAGCGATTTGTCGGAGCAGATTTCTACTGCGGGTACGGAGGCTTCCGGTACCGGCAATATGAAAATGGCGCTCAATGGCGCATTGACCATAGGCACGCTGGATGGCGCGAATGTGGAAATTCTTGAAGAAGTAGGCGACGATAATATCTTCATCTTCGGACTGACCACACCGCAAGTGGCTGCGCTGCGTGCTCATGGTTATAACGCCTGGGATCACTATCATGGCAACGATGAGTTAAGGCTGGTGCTCGACATGATCAACACGGGTTTCTTTTCAGTGGAAGAACCGGATCGTTACCAGCTGATATTTGATAACCTGACCAAATATGGTGATCATTATTTATTGCTGGCTGATTACGTCAGTTACATGTCGGCTCAGGATAAGGTCAGTATGCTTTATCAGGATAAAGAGGAATGGACACGCCGCGCGATCCTGAATGTGGCGAATATGGGTAAGTTTTCCAGTGACCGCACCATTTCAGAATATGCCAAAACAGTCTGGAACGTTGAGGGGCTAAAACAAGGCGGGATTTAATCTGATGTTATAAACAGAATAACCACTTGCCTGTCAGGTGGTTTTTTGTGGAACAGCCCGTGCGGCTAAGACGGTGTGCGATAAACTGGTGATGGTATTTTCAAGATAATCCGACAGATAAGGAATTGACTGTGAATAAAAGCACATCCTATTTTCTGCAAGTTCGCCCGAAAGTGCCTGAACGACTGGCACGTCTTGAAGAATTGGCCAATAACCTCTGGTACGGCTGGGACAGGTCGACACGAAAACTGTTTGCTCGTCTACATCCCGATTTGTGGAAAGTGACCGGTCATAGTCCCAAGGCATTCCTGAAACGGGTAGATGAACAACTGTTGCTGGATGCAGCGGAAGATCAGGTATTTATCGGTAACTTCAACCGCGTGCTGGCTGAATATGATACCTATCATGACCACCGGCTGCCGGAGGACGGTTCAGAGGGTTTAACTCAGCAGGATTTGATTGCCTACTTTTGCGCGGAATTCGGGATTCATGAAAGCTTTCCGATTTATTCCGGCGGTCTGGGTATTCTGGCAGGTGATCATTGCAAGGCCGCGAGCGATTTACGTCTGCCTTTTGTGGGTGTCGGACTTTTATATCGCCAGGGTTATTTTCACCAGACGATAGACAGTGATGGCAATCAGATTGCCAGTAACTCGGATTCCAGCTTTGAGGATTTGCCGGTATCCCCCGCAATGCGGGCTGATGGTTCGGAGGCTTACACCTCGGTGGAATTGCCTGGCAGTATCGTTCATATCAAAATCTGGCAGGCACGTGTGGGTCATATCATGCTTTATCTGCTGGATACGGATCTGGAACACAATAATGAGCATGACCGGGATATAACCCACCGTTTATATGGTGGCGACACGGCGATGCGCATTGAGCAGGAAATCGTGCTGGGCATAGGCGGGGTGAGGGCCTTGCAGGAAATCGGTTTAGCGCCTACGGTCTGGCATATCAACGAAGGACATGCCGCCTTTATGATGCTGGAGCGGATTCGTTACAAAATAGGCTTTGAAGACTTTGATTTTGCGGCTTCTCTCGAAGACGTGGCAGCCAATACCATCTTTACCACGCATACGCCGGTGCCGGCCGGACACGATCATTTCAGCGAGGGGATGATCAAGTATTACTTCGAGCATTATTATGCTGAACTGAAACTCGACCATGAGCAATTCATGGCGCTTGGACGCACCGCTGGCAGTTCGGATTTTAATATGACCACGCTGGCGCTGTGTGGCTCCCGTTTTCACAACGGCGTATCGCGCATTCACGGTTATGTCTCAGCGCAAATCTGCGGCCAAATGTGGCCGGAAATCGAGCCTGCTGAAAATCCGATGACTCATGTCACCAATGGCGTGCATGCCCCTACCTTTCTGGCAACAGAGTGGATTGAAGTGCTGGAGCGTTATCTGGGATCGGAGTGGAATGCCCGCATGAATGACTTGTCGTTCTGGTCTGGCGTCTACGATATTCCCGATCATGCCTTCTGGAGCGTGCATCAAACCTTAAAAACCAAGATGCTGGATATGGTCTGCGATCGCATCAAAGCACAGCATTTTCGCAATCACGGTTCCGAAGCGCATCTGGATAGGCTGCTTAAATACGTCAATCCGGAAAATCCGAATATTCTCACCGTCGGCTTCGCGCGCCGTTTCGCCACGTATAAACGCGCGACCATGCTGTTTGCCAATCTTGCCTGGTTGCGCGAAATATTGCATAACCCGGAGCGTCCGGTGGTGTTTATCTTTGCCGGCAAGGCGCATCCCGCCGATATCCCCGGTCAGGATCTGATACGCCGCATCACCCAGATTTCCAAGATGAATGAATTCACCGGGAAGATTTTGATGGTGGAAGGCTATGATCTGGCTCTGGCTCGCAAGCTGGTGTCAGGTGTGGACGTTTGGCTGAATAATCCCTTGTACCCGCTGGAAGCTTCCGGCACTTCCGGCATGAAAGCGGGAATGAACGGCTGTATCAATTTGTCTGTGCTGGATGGCTGGTGGGGAGAGAGTTACGACGGTAAAAATGGCTGGGCGATCAAGCCGGTATCGGAATCCCTGAGCGAAGAAATGCGTACTCACGAAGAAACTTGTACGCTTTATGAGTTGTTGCAGGATCAGGTCGTGCCGTCTTATTATGCCTATGGAAAAATGGGTTATTCACCTTTATGGGTGAAAATGGCCAAGCATTCGATGGCGACTATTATTCCCCGTTTTAATTCCAAACGTATGGTCAACGAATATCTGACCAAGTGTTACCTGCCTGCCAGCCGCCAGCATGTACGCTATAGTCAAAATCAGTTAGCCAATGCGAAACTTGTGGCAAAATGGAAAGTGCGGGTAAGGCTAGCCTGGGCTGAAGTCAATTTACGTCGTATTGATACGGTGAAAGCGCAAATTAATTACGGTGACAGTCTGCGTTTCGAAGTCGCCGTCAATCTGAATGGACTTGTGCCGGATGATGTGGTGGTTGAAATTTTAATCGGCTATAGTTCCATTCCGGAGCAGCAGGCTTCGTTACGGCGTTATCGTTTTGAATCCGCCGGCACCATAGATCACTCAAATACGTATCTGTTTGCCGTCATTTTGCGACCGGAGCAATGTGGTAATCTGGAATATCGCATCAGGGTTTATCCCTGCAATGAGTTGCTTGCTCATCCGTTTGAGCTGGGTATGATGCGCTGGCTGTAATATAAAATTGGTAATTATTAAGTAGTATCAGATAAAGGATGGAAATGCCGGTAATTAAAGTGTTGTTTGTAACCTCTGAAATTGCGCCGTTAATCAAGACCGGCGGTCTGGCTGATGTCAGTGGCGCGTTGCCCGCCGCGTTACGCACCCTGAATATCGACGTGCGTGTGCTGGTTCCGGGTTACCCGCAAGTGATGGCGCAAATGGGTCCTAGTGAAGTCGTCGCGACTTTTAATGAATTGCCGGGTTTTCCGCCGTCTCGGCTGATTTTTTCCATTATGAAGACGGGCGTGCCCCTGCTGGTGCTGGACTGTCCCAAACTGTTTTCACGCGATGGCGGGCCTTATATGGATCCTGAAACCGGTCATGACTGGACAGACAATCCCATCCGTTTCGGCTTGCTCTCTAAAGTGGCCGCAGTGCTGAGCAGTGACGCATCGCCGCTTTCCTGGCATCCTGATCTGGTGCACGGCAATGACTGGCAAACGGGTTTGATCGGGGTCTATCTTAGTGTGGCCACCGGCGCGGTGCCGAATATCATCACCATCCACAATCTGGCCTTTCAGGGTAATTTCCGGCCTAAAAAAGTCAAACTATTGCACCTGCCGCCTGATTGCTTCAGCATCAATGGCGTTGAATTGTACGGTAAGATGTCATTTCTCAAGGCCGGCCTGTATTACGCCTGGCATATCACGACGGTCAGTGCAAACTATGCATGTGAAATTCAGGGAGACGAACTGGGTTTCGGGCTGCAAGGATTGCTGCAGTCACGCACTAAGGATATTACCGGCATTTTGAACGGTATTGATACCAGTGATTGGAACTCGGAAACCGATAAGTATTTACCCGCCCATTTTTCACCCACCCGCATGAGTGGCAAAGCACACAATAAGCAGGCATTGCAACAGCGGATGGGATTGCAAGTTGATCCGGCCATCCCGTTGCTGGCCGTGGTCAGTCGTCTGACGCATCAGAAAGGGCTGGATCTGCTGCTGGAAATTGTTCCGCGCTTGCTTGATTTCCCGGTGCAGCTGGTGATTCTTGGCAGCGGTGACGCCGTTATGCAACAGGACGCGCGTGATCTGGCGCAGTTGTATCCCGGAAAAGTCGCGGTGCTGATTGGTTTTGATGAAGGGCTTTCGCATCAAATCGAAGCGGGTGCTGATATCTTTATCATGCCGTCGCGTTTTGAACCTTGCGGCTTGAACCAGTTTTACAGCCAGCGCTATGGCACGCCACCCGTTGTACATAATACCGGCGGGCTAGCCGACTCAGTTGTCGATTGCACTCCGGAGACGTTGAAGGACGGCACTGCCAGCGGTTTTGTCTTCAGCGGCATGACAACCGATAATTTATACGCCACGATACAGCGCGCAGTTGATTTATATCGTGATGAACGCAAGTGGAAAGCGCTGCGCAAAAACTGTATGAAAAAAGACTTTTCATGGGAAAGCAGCGCTCGCGCCTATCGTGAGGTCTATCTGAAGGTGCTGGGACGATCCTGATCGCAGGTTTATCCTGAGAATGGCGGCGTCTTTGCTGCCGTTTTTCCGCAAACGTAGCAGCGTAAAATGCGCCGGTTTTGCGTGATAAACAAGGGGCAAGGAACATCCCGGTAGCGCCGCTATTTCAGGGTTTTATGGCGAGTGCGTAACATCAGTTACCTGTAACAGTCTCGTGGTATATAGTACGGATGTATCATGCCGAATCCGCATAGTTAATCGCAAAAGACAGGCAACGATGATCTTTAATGAAGATTCAAGAGTCAAAATACCCTGTATTCTTCATCTGGTCAGGTTAGGTTATCAATATCTGTCCCTCAAAAATGTCACCTGGGATGAAGATGTTAATATTTTTCCCGATATTTTCAGATCAGCCATCGCCCGTATCAATCACGGTATCGCCGTTGATGACATCAATCGTTTGCTTCAGGACATTAAACTGTCGCTCGACAGTGACGATCTGGGCAAAGCCTTTTATGAGAAATTAATCACCCGCTCAGGCGTCAAACTGATCGACTTTAGCAATTTTTCCAATAACCGCTTCCATGTAGTCACGGAATTGACCTGCAAAAATGGCGCTGAGGAATTCAGACCCGACATCACGCTGCTGATTAACGGTATGCCGCTGATCTTCATCGAGGTCAAAAAGCCGAATAATCGCGATGGCATTCTGGCCGAACGCACACGTATCATTAAACGCTTCCAGAACCCCAAGTTCCGCCGTTTCGTCAACATCACCCAGTTGATGGTGTTTTCCAACAACATGGAATATGACGACGGTTCGCCAGAACCCATAGAAGGCGCTTTTTATGCCAGTCCTTCCTATGACAGACCGATCTTCAACTACTTTCGTGAGGAAGAGACTCGCGATCCTGCCGCATTACTCACCGATGAAAATGATGCGATTGAGAACGAGGTGCTACGCGACAATAATTTAAACGTCATCAAACATAGTCCTGAGTTCATTAGCAATAAATCCCCCGATACGCCGACCAACCGGATTTGCACTTCATTATTTAGCCGCGACCGGCTGACATTCTTGCTGCAATACGCGCTGGTGTACGTCAAGGAAGCCGCGGGCCTGCAAAAGCACGTGATGCGCTATCCGCAATTGTTTGCAACCAAAGCGATTGAGAAAAAGCTGGATGGAGGCATCAGGAAAGGCATTATCTGGCACACGCAGGGCAGCGGGAAAACCGCGCTGGCTTTTTATAATGTGCGTTTTTTGACCGAGCTGCCGCAATGCGTGCCTTCAATACTTGCAGCCCTGATGCAATATCCTTAGTGATAGATCTCAACTCGGTAATGTGATGCATCTGATCTACTCCCGGCGATTTACTACTTGCGACTTCCCGCGATCAACCGTTGTTCAGTCTGCTCTGGCGAATCTGGTTTCAGTCACGTAGCTCGGGATTTATCCCGTTGCAGGTCTGGCTCTGGTCGCTGGAGAGGGTAGCCCCGTCCGAACGCACGGAATAAGCAATCCGAATCAGACGCTTCTTCCGTGGCAGGCATTACCACTTACACGATGATTTTCGAGACGGGAGAACAAAAGTCCGACGTATTGTCGGGTGTGACCGCTGCCATTCGAAAATAATAGCGGGAAGCCACAACAGGTTTGTTAGGGTGGATAAGCGCAGCGCATCCAACAAAAATCCTTTAAATGGAAAGTGGAAAGTGGGAAGTGGCAAGTGCTGTAGGGTGGATAAGCGACAGCGCATCCACCAAAAATCTCCGCAAAATATCTTTGAATGGTGGATGCGCTGCGCTTACCCACCCTACCGCTTTTTGAGTGAAGTGTGTCCTTCCAAACGTGAAGGGTGTCCTTCCAGACGTGCAGTGTTTCCTGTCAGACGTGCAGTGTTTCCTTCCAAACGTGCAGTGTTTCCTTCCAAACGTGCAGTGTTTCCTGTCAGACGTGAAGCGTATTCTGTACGTTTGGAGTCGTATTCTGTACGTTTGGAGTCGTACTCTGTACGTTTGGAGTCGTATTCTGTACGTTTGAAGTCGTACTCTGTACGTTTGAAGTCGCATCCTGTACGTTTGGAGTCGTACTCTGTACGTTTGAAGTCGTATCCTGTACGTTTGGAGTCGTACTCTGTACGTTTGGAGTCGCATTCTGTACGTTTGAAGTCGCATCCTGTACGTTTGGAGTCGTATTCTGTACGTTTGAAGTCGCATCCTGTACGTTTGAAGTCGTATTCTGTACGTTTGGAGTCGTATTCTGTACGTTTGGAAACGCATCTTGTACGACGGGAAGTGTGTCCTTCACGACGTGAAACGTATTTTTGACGACGAGAAGCGTGTGCTTCTGGCGAAAACCGTGCGCTTCCAGCGAAAAGCGTGTGCTTCCAGCGAAAACCGTGTCCTTCCAGCGAAAAACGTGCGCTTCCAGCGAAAAGCGTGTGCTTTCAGCGAAAAACGTGTGCTTTCAGCGAAAAATGTGTGTTTCCCGACGGGAAACGTGTCCTTCCCGACGAAAACCGTGTGCTTCCAGCGAAAACCGTGTGCTTCCAGCGAGAAGCGTGTGCTTCTGGCGAAAACCGTGTGCTTCTGGCGAAAAAGAACCAAACTTTGGACTCATACGAAACTCTCCGCCAATCTCTTTGCCTTTAACCGTGAGGTAATGTTCGCCATCTCGTATTCCAAGATAACCAGAGGCAACAAATTTTTCAACAAGCTCAGGTGCTTTTATGCCAAGCTTCTGAAACTTTGCCATATATAGAGATCGCGAAATAAATGTTATTAAATGGGCGACAAAATGAAGGCTAACGAAAGCTCAGAGCGCATAGATAATCTTGCTTCCTGTTACGATGATCTTGCCCGCACTGCCATCTAGGAATATTCGGTATGGAATTGTGGGGCAAGGCGGCGAGATGAAAGATGATCGCCACCATTAAAAATGGGCAAGGGAGCCGTCGGCAGATTGTGTCAGCGGTGAAACTGTTTGTTGGAACTGATGTTACTGCGTAAAATCGGTTATCGAATACCATGAACGGATAGACATGCGGTTTTTGCATACATCGGACTGGCACCTGGGCCAGACACTGCACAGTTTTGAGCGCAGTTACGAACATCAGTGTTTCCTCGACTGGCTGCTGCATACCCTGGTCAGTGAACAGGCTGAAGCACTGCTGATCTCAGGCGATATCTTTGACAATGCCAACCCTTCCTCCGCATCGCAAAAACAGTTTTATCGTTTTTTGCAACAGGCCAAAGCGCATGTCCCTTTCCTGAATATCGTTATCATCGCAGGCAACCACGATTCGGCAGGAAGGCTGGAAGCGGCGGGGCCGTTGCTGGAAGAATTCGATATCACTGTCATCGGGCACGTCAGGCGTACAGCGGGGGGGGAAATCGACCTTGCTGCACTGTTGGTACCTATGCGCAATTGCCGGGGAGATATTGCGGCCTGGTGTCTGGCGATCCCCTTTTTGCGCCCGGGGGACGTGCCGTGCGTTGAGACTAAGGGGGATGCCTATACGGAAGGGATCGCGCTGTTGTACCGGCAGGTTTTCGAACTGGCGGCGCAGCGCCGCATACCGGGGCAGGCCATTATAGCGCTTGGGCATTGTCATATGGTGGGTGGTGAAGTATCGGTTGAATCTGAACGGCGCATCGTGATCGGCGGCGCTGAAGCGCTCTCGGCTGCTATTTTCGATCCCGCCATTGCCTATGCCGCCCTGGGCCATCTGCACAAGGCGCAGCGTGTCGGTCGCCAGGAAAATCTGCGTTATTGCGGCAGCCCGCTGCCCATGTCGTTTGCGGAAATCGACTATCAACACCAGGTTTTATGCGTCGAGCTGTCGGGCGAGTCGCTGCAAGCTGTCAGCGAAATCAGGGTGCCCCGTGCCGTTAATCTGCTGCGCATCCCCAGACAGGCCGCCTCGGTTGAAGCTGTGCTGGCTGAACTGGCGGCGCTCGATTTACCGGCCTCAGCCGATGTGGAGCGCCACCCCTATCTGGAGGTGCGCGTGCGGCTGGATGCACCTGAACCCGGTTTGCGTGCCCGGGTGGACGCGGCGCTGGAAAACAAGCCTGTGCGGCTGGCCAGAATAGAAACCTGCTTTGCCGAGAAGCCTGCCGGCCTGGTGACTGCCATGTCGCTTGACGAGTTGAACCGATTGCAGCCGGAGGATATCTTCAAACGGCTTTTTTACAGCCGCTATGGCAGTGAAGCACCCATCGAGCAGCTTAACGCCTTTGCCGAACTGCTTTTAGAACCGGAATTATGTAAATGAAAATACTGGCTATTCGCGGCAAGAACCTGGCCTCGCTGGCAGGTGAATTCGATATCCCTTTCACAGCAGAACCACTGGCCTCCGCCGGTCTGTTTGCCATCAGCGGTCCTACCGGCGCGGGCAAAAGTACCTTGCTCGATGCCTTGTGCCTGGCCTTGTATGACGATACGCCGCGCCTGTTGAAAGCGGGCAGCATGGGTACCCGACTGCCGGATGTGACAGGAGAGACGGTAACCCCCCATGACACCCGCAATTTATTGCGACGCGGCGTCGCTGACGGGTATTCGGAAGTGGATTTCACCGGCAATGACGGGCAGGATTACCGGGCCCGCTGGAGCGTGCGGCGTTCAAGAGCCAAAATGGACGGTAAACTTCAGCCGCTGGAAATGACGCTGAAGCAATTGCCCGGCTTGCAAGCGATTGGTGGCACTAATACCGAAGTGAAAGCGGAAATTGTGCAGCGCATCGGGTTGTCATTTGATCAGTTTACCCGCTCGGTATTGCTGGCACAAAACGAGTTTTCCACTTTTTTAAAGGCGGATGACAATGAACGCGGCGAACTGCTCGAAACACTGACCGGCATCGTCATCTATACCGCCATATCCAGACGCGCCTTTGAACGTGCCAAGCTTGAACTGGCTGCTTTGGCGCGCTTAAATGACAGGCTCTCGGATCAGAAACCGTTAAGTGCCGATGAGCGCATGCAACTGGTTGAGAACTGCCAGCTGGCAAATGAAGTGCTGGCGACTCTGGCGCTGAACAGGAATACACTTGCCGGACAGTTGCGCTGGTATGAAAGCCTGCTCAAGGTTCAGCAGAGCTGTGCGCAGGCAGAACAGGCGCTGGATAAATTGCAGCTTGAACAGTTGGCTGCAGTGCCGCGTAAAGCCCTGTTTGAGCGCATTGCGGCGGTACAGGATGCCCGTGCACTGCTGGCAGAGTGTGAGCGCCTTGCGGTGGAACTGACGAATACCCGTTTATCCATCGCAAAGGGGGCAGCGGAGCTTGAACAGGCAACGCTGGACTTGAACGCAGTTGAGACATTGCAAACTGTTGCCCGGCAAGTTCTGCGGGAAGCCGGGCAACGACAACTTGACGCGGCCCCCGATCTTGAACGTGCCCGGGGGCTTGATGTTCAGCTGGCTACGTTGCTGCCGTTGCACCGTGAAGCGGGCCGGCTGAATACAGTGGCGTGCACCCGTGAAAATCTTGCAAGGCAGGCGCTGTCCGCTAATGAAGTGCTGCGTGCCGGCGCGCAACGGGAACAACAGAAAACGGATAGCTGGCTGGCAGAGCAGAGCGCTCTGGAAAGTCTTGCCGGCAGCTGGCCGCGCTGGGATACGCTGCTGGCTCAGGCATCAATGCTGGCACAGGAACACGCGCACTTTGCTGAGGGTTTAAAGTCGGCTCAACAAAATGAAACACAGCTTGCTAAAACACTGCTGCTTAAAAATACCGAACTGGCACGGACTGAAAAAGCGTTGAGTGTGGCGGAGCAACATCGCATCGCGTTGCAGCAGACGCTGAATCAATTTGATGTGCCTGCCCGTCTGGCTCGCAAGCTGACAGCCGAAGTCAGACGTGATGCCTTGGGGATTGCAGAGCAATGCTGGCGGGATTTCGCCGTCAGGCAGGCGGAGCAATGGCGGTTGAATTCGGAGACGGAGCAATTGCAGGACAGTCTGCGGCAGGCTGAAACGGCGCTGCTTCGGCTGTCAGAGCAAACACCGCTTGCCGGCGCGGCACTTGTTCAGGCAGAGCGCTCACTCAAGCGCGCGGAAGCCGCATGTGCCGGAAATGTCGAAACCTTGCGCGCGGCGTTGCAAGAAAACGAGCCTTGTCCGGTGTGCGGCGCGCTGGAACATCCCTTTAGCGGCGATAACCCTCAGCTGCACGCCATGCTGGATAGCTTGAGAATCGAAGTGGCTCGTTGCCGTACTGATGCCGGCCTGTTGCAGCAACAACAAACGATGCATCAAACGCAGGCGGCAAGCCGTCGTCTGCAAATGGACGCGGTCAGCGGACAATTATGCAAACTGGAGGAGGGCATACAAAGTGCCCGACTTGCCTGGGCGTCAGTTGCTTTGAGCGGTGAAATAGTTGAGATTGAAACCGAAGCCTATACCGGCTGGTTCAGCGAACAACAGCAGTGCGTGCGCGTATTGTTGCAGCAAATAGGCGTTGAAGAGTGTGCTGAGCGCGATGCTTTGGCGGCGCGAGATCAGGCGCAAAGCGGGTGGAACAGCTTGTCCAAACAACAGGCACGCCATAAAGATACGGTGACGGCAGCGCTAAGTACGTTGGCTAAAGCCAGTGCCGATTGTGCGGCGGGAATAGCAAAACAGGCCAGTGTCGCGCAGCGTCTGAAAGACACGCTCAGCGAGTTGGATCGTGCTTTCGAGAGTCAGGACTGGATTGATGCCTGGCGCAGCGCGCCTGATGTGTTTCATGCAAAATGCAAGTTCAGTGCCGTGCAATGGAATACGCAATGTCAGGCGCGCGACGATCTTGTTATTCAACTTGGTAAGCTGGAGGTTGCCCATGGGGCGCTGCTGGATGCAAGGGCACTGGCTAGTGCGGAAATGCTGCGCAGCGGGGATGCTTTTACTGCCAGTTCAGCGGCGCTGGACGTGCTGAAAACAGCCCGCAGTGCCCTGTTTGGCGGGCAGGGCCTGAGCCGTGTTCAGACTGACTTGAGTAATGCAATTGAACTTGCGAAACAGCAACTGGCGGAACAGCTCGAATGCAGTCTGCTATGCAGTAATGCCCAAGCTCGTTGTGAGGCAGCGTTCGATCAGGGAAGCCAGCAGCTTGACAGGCTGTCTGAGGAAGCGGCTGGCGCCGAGAGCGTGCTTGGGCAATGGCTGGTAAATTTTAATCCCGAATCCCCTCTTTCTAATTCTTTCCCGCAGGCGGTAGAGCGCATCAATGAATTGCCCGGCGAGTGTCATATTATTCGACGCGATGCTAGCCTAAACCTCGAACAACTGCGCGCGCTACTGGTCTTTACGCCTGACTGGCTAAGCCGCGAGAGAAAGGCGCTGCAGTCGATTGAGTCTGAAGTGCAAAATCTGAAGTCAATTTTGTCTGAGCGGCAGGAGCAAAGCGCTTTGCTCGAACAACAGCGCCCGACTGCAGACAGTGAGGAAGTGCTTAAGGCCGCGCTGACGGGGCTGGATAGTGAATTGCAGGAAGCTCAGGCAAAACTCAGTACCTTGCAATTGGCGCTAGCCCAGGACAAGGCGCGCCGTGAACAATCCGCCGCCATGCTGGCTCAGATTGAGACACAGCAAACTACACACAGGCTCTGGGCGCAACTAAATGAGTTGATAGGCTCTGCCGACGGCAAGAAATTTCGCAATTATGCGCAGCAATTTACGCTCGATGTCTTGCTAGGCTATGCCAACCGGCATCTTGAAGCGCTGTCCCGGCGCTATCGTCTTGAGCGCATCAGGGATACGCTGGCGCTGATGGTTGTCGATCAGGACATGGGCGACGAGCAGCGTTCGGTGCATTCGCTCTCCGGCGGGGAATCGTTTTTAGTGTCATTAGCGCTGGCGCTGGGGCTGGCTTCACTGTCATCGAACCGGGTGCGCGTCGAATCACTGTTCATTGATGAGGGCTTCGGCAGTCTTGATCCCGAAACGCTGTCTGTCGCCATGGATGCGCTGGACGGTTTGCAGGCCATGGGGCGCCGTGTCGGTGTTATTTCGCATGTGCAGGAAATGACTGAACGCATTTCGACCAGAATACTGGTGCAGCGGCTGGCGGGCGGCAGGAGTCAGGTGCTGATTACTTAACTGATGTTACGCGGCAACACAAAGGCCGTTGATTTCTCAACGGCCTTTGTGTTCCTCAAAGAGGTATGAAACAGGGGGGAACCCCTTTGATTAACTTTTTAAGCCTGACAAGCGCTCTGCTGCTCTGACTGTATTTGCGACCAGCATGGTGATGGTCATGGGGCCGACTCCGCCGGGAACCGGTGTAAGGTAGCCTGCGACTTCTTTGACACTGGCAAAATCCACATCCCCAACCAGCTTGCCTTGTGCATTGCGATTAATACCGACATCAATCACGACCGCACCCGGCTTGACCATATCACCGGTGATGAAGTTCGCACGACCCACCGCTGCCACCAGAATATCGGCATCGCGGGTGTGTTTGGCTAAATCCACTGTTTTGGAGGTGCAAATTGTCACGGTGGCATTTTTGTGTAACAGCAACAGCGCCATCGGCTTGCCGACAATGTTGCTGCGACCCACCACGACCGCATGCTTACCTTCAATACTGATACCCGTTTTTTCCAGCATTACCATCACGCCATAAGGCGTGCAGGAAGGGAAGGGCGTATCCCCTGTGACCAGTGCACCCACATTCTTTTCATGGAAGCCATCCACATCCTTGTCAGGATTGATCGCCTCGATGACTTGATGTGCGTCCAGATGTTTAGGCAGGGGCAATTGCACCAGAATGCCGTGTATTTTCGGATCAGCGTTTAACTTATTCACTTCCGCCAGTAATACCGCTTCGCTGGTGTCGGCCGGCAGTTCCACGTGTATGGAATACAGGCCGAGCTCCGCACAAGCTTTGACTTTGTTGGCGACGTAAACTTTTGAAGCAGGATCATTGCCGACGATGATCACAGCCATGCCGGGCGTGATACCGCGTGCAATCAAGCTATCTGCGCGAACTTTCCACTCGGCTCGCACTTGTTGTGCGATGGCTTTGCCGTCAATGATCTGTGCCGTCATTATTTGTCTGAAAGCGTTTTTTGATAGGTGGCCAGACCGTTGATGATCTCGGTATGTGCGGCTTCAACACCTTCAAAACCCCTGATCTTGACCCATTTGCCCGGTTCCAGCGCCTTGTACAGTTCAAAGAAATGCTTGATCTGTTCCAGGGTGATCTTAGGCAGGTCTTCATAAGTCTTGACTTCGCGATACAGCGGAGTCAGTTTATCAGTAGGAACTGCGATGATTTTCGCATCGTCGCCGCCTTCATCACTCATTTGCAATACGCCTACCGGACGGCAGGCAATAATTGCGCCATGCACGATAGGGAAAGGGGTGATGACCAGTACGTCGACAGGATCGCCATCGTCTGCAATGGTTTCCGGGATAAAGCCGTAGTTGCAAGGATAGCGCATGAGTGAGCTGATGAAACGATCCACCACCAGCACCCCGGAGGTCTTGTCTACTTCATACTTGACCGGGTCGGCATGTTTCGGTATTTCAATGATGACGTTGCATTCGTGGGGTAAATTGTTTCCGGGACGGACGTTCAGCAAACTCATGGCATCTCCTTAAAATTAGGTTGAATTGAAAACCGGTTTATTATAAGCGATGCGATGCGCGGCAGGCACATAAAATGCGGTTAAAATATCAAATGAATTACACCAATTTACTTAAGGAGACGATATTATGGCAAAGCAACTAATCGGCAAGATGGTTATCGGTCAATCAGGTGGTCCTACTGCGGTTATCAATCAATCCCTGGTCGGCGCGATTCTGGCGGCACGCTCACATGCGAACATCACTGGTATTCTGGGTGCGCACCACGGCATTGCAGGCATCATGAAGGAAGATTTCATTGATCTTTCGACGCAAAGTATTGAGCAGCTTGAGTTGGTGGCTAACACGCCTGCCGCAGCATTAGGGTCGGTACGTTTGAAACCCGGTCGCGCGGAATGCGAAAAAGTGTTTGACGTCTTCAAAAAGCATGACGTGCGTTATTTTTTCTACATCGGCGGTAATGATTCAGCCGAAACTGCGCACATCATCGCCGAGATGGCAAAGGAGGAAAATTATGATTTTTGTACCGTGCATATTCCCAAGACCATTGATAACGATCTGAAAGTGACCGATCATTGTCCCGGGTTTGCCTCTGCCGCGCGTTTTGTCGCGTTAGCCTTCATGGGGGATGACAGAGATAATTACGCTTTGTCCGGCATCAAAATCAATGTGGTGATGGGCCGTAGCGCAGGCTTTCTGACTGCGGCTTCTGCGCTGGCGCGGCAGCATGAGGGGGACGGGCCGCATCTGATCTATCTGCCTGAGCGCGTGTTTAATGTTGCCGCTTTCCAGCAGGATGTGCGTGAGGTTATGAGTAAATATGGCCGGTGCGTGGTTGCTGTATCGGAGGGGATTGGTGATGCTGATGGCAATCCGATTTCCACCAGCGGCGAGCGCGATTCACACGGCAACATTCAATTGTCCGGTAGCGGTGCGCTGGGTGATGCCCTGGCAGCTTTGGTGAAGGCGGCCTTTCCGGGCGAAAAAGTGCGTGTGCGCGCCGATACCTTTGGTTATTTGCAGCGTTCATTTCCGACCATTATTTCCGGAGTGGATGCAAGGGAAGCGCGCGAAGTAGGTGATTTTGCAGTGAATCATGCCGCTGTCACCGGTCAGCCGGGTTCGGTATCGATACGCCGCTTATCCAGCGTGCCTTATCAGAGCGAATGTTTCATCACGCCACTGTCCAGCGTGGCACGCGAAGCGACCGAAATGAAGGATGAATATATCAATGCGGCCGGTAACGATGTCACTGAAGCCTGGCTTGAGTATGTCGCCCCGCTGGTAGGCGAATTGCCGAAAATAGGGCGTTTGTAACGCGTATCAATCTGCTGCAAAGGCGCATTCCGGCGCAGCAGGTTGAAGCGGGCCGTAGAAGCGAATCTGATTGCGTCCGGCGGCTTTAGCGCGATACATTGCACTATCCGCCTGCTTCATGATCTCATTCTGACTGTGGTTGAGAAACAGCGCCACCCCGATACTTGCGGTGCAATGATGTTCAACAATGCGCTCAGCGACGCCTTCATGGCAGATTGTCAACCGGTAAGGTTCGGCAAGCAGGTTGTGAATCTTTTCGGCGATACTTTCGGCGTGTAATGCTGATTCGGTTTTATCTACATTCAAATCACCGAGCATCACGACAAACTCATCGCCGCCAAAGCGTGCAACAGTATCAATCTCGCGCATACAGCTCTTTAGCCGGTGGGCCACTTCGATCAGCAGCAAATCGCCTACGCTGTGCCCATGCGTGTCATTGAGCGGTTTGAAATTATCCATATCAAGGAATAGCAGTGCGCCGTAGCGTCCGCTGCGACGACTGTTGGCCATGGCCAGACTAAGCCTTTCATCTAACAGTCGCCGGTTGGGCAGTAACGTCAGCGCATCGTAAAAAGCCAGTTGATGCACCCTCGCTTCCATTTCGCGACGCCGGGTGATGTCAATAAAGGTGACGATCGCACCGCTAATCATCCCGTTATTCTCAATCGGCCTGGACCAGTATTCAACATCAAGCGCGGTGCTGTCACTGCGCCAGAACACATCGTCCGCGCAGTGTTCACCATCATGATGCGAAAGCGACTGATATATGCTGCATTCGGAAACAGCATGATTCGTACCATCGCGATGAGAATGATGGATAAGTTCATGCAGATGTCTGCCGATGATTTGATCAGCACGATCGTAGCCTAGCATGCGCAGGAACGACTGATTGACAAAGGTACAGTGGCCTTGTCTGTCGATGCCAAAGGCACCTTCCGCCATCGAGTCGAGCAGCAGATTCAGCCTTTGATTGCTATTTTGCAATGCTGTTTCCGCCTGTTTGCGATCGGTAATATCAAGGAAAGTCCATAACGATTCGCCACTGGTCATGCTGAGCATTGCACCGCTCACGTTCACCCAGATGAGGCTGCCATCTTTGCGTCGATGTTCGAGCCGGGTGTGATAGATTTTGCCTGCATGCAACAGCGGATAGGCCTGCTCTCCGAATTCGCGACAGGCCTCTTCGCTGATAAAATTGTGCTGTGTGGGTTGCCCGGTCATCTCCCTTTTGTTGTAGCCCAGCATGTGTTCGAAGCACGGGTTTGCCCACAGAATGTGGCGATCTTTTACTTTGACGATGCCTACCAGATCATTTTCCAGCATTGCTCTTTGTTCATAGACCAGCGTGCTGATCTGAGCTTCGTAATGTTTTTGTTCTGTAATGTCATAGAACCAGCCCAGAATGGCTTGCTGTTGTTCGAATTCCAGCGGCAAATAAGAAGCTAATGCCCATTTTGTAGCTGAGCCGTTATTGGGAATATTCAACTCAACCAGTTTATTGATGACCCGTTCACCTTTACCGACTTTTTCTATAATCTCTTTATATCCATTTGAATTAATATAAAATTTATCCAGATTGAGCCCGATCAACTGGTCGGCTGGCACGACAATCAAATCAGAGTAAGCCTGGTTGGCGAATACAATTTGACCTGTCTGCAAGGTGGTGATGCGTACTGAAATCGGGCTGTTTTCCAACATGAAGCGAAAGCGTGATTCGCTTTGGGTCAATCTGCGAGTTCGGTCTATGACCTCGGACTCAATGCGAGCAGCGTGCCCGGTATCAATCAGCAGGAATGCGGCAAACAGGCCGGTGAATAAATTACCCAATATCAGAACGAACCAGCTTTGCCAGCTGCTGTGCTGTGCATAATAAGCCGGGGTGGGGGCAGTTTCCAGCCGGTAATGGCGGGTAGCGAAATCGAAATTATGCACATATAAGGCCTGCTGTGCTGCAAAGCTGGTATAGATGGTTTTTTGATCATCCAGATCGGTTAACCGCACATATAACATTTGATTGGTGTTCCGTAGCGTTTTTTCGATAAAGTCACCCATGCGCAGCACGGTGAGCACAATATCTGAGTGCTCATCATGAGGTTTCGTCGCCAAAAGCAGTAACACACCAGCCTGTTGCTGCTTTTCCTGCACCAGTTTGACGGCTGAGGAGGCGACAATGCTGCCGGTTTGTTTCGCGCGGTTGATGGTTTCTTTGCGTTCATGGTTGGACGCAAGATCAAATCCCCATGCGGGTTCATTGCCGGCAAAGGGTTCGAGGTAGGTGACAGGATAAAATGAGTCGCGCTCAGCTGCATGCAACATTCGTCCGTTGGCCGTTCGTTCGCGTATGTCAAATTCAGGATGGCTCAGGCGTTGTGTCTCGACAAAGGCGGCTCGCTGGTCTGCTTTGATAAAGGGGATCCATTCCAGTGCTTGTATCATGGGGAAACGCTGCAGTGCTATTTGTACAAAATGGTGAAATTCGGCTGGTGTGACATAACCGCTTGTATCATGCATAACAAACGCATCCACCTGTTCCAGTAATGACGTCTGTTCGTCCAGTTTGCCCTGAATCTGATCAACAGACTGCTGGGATAATTGCCGGAAATCGCTAAGCGATGCGGTATATTCCCATTGGCTGGCCTTGATATAAATGAAAATAAAGACGGCTAAAAATAGTACAACGGGTGTGAATACTGTGCTCAGGCGACTGCGCCACAGCGCGCGTGGTTTGGCTGACACGATCAGGGTAAGCGGGAACATCACCATGACACCCAGCGTATCGCCCAGCCACCAGGTGGCAAAACTGCCCGGTAAACCCGGACTGTCGATGATGCCCAGTGCCCATAATCCTGTTACGGATAGTGCAGCACTGCTCAGGCAAATGAACGGAGTGGCGAACAGGAAAAGCAAGACGTCGCTTTTTTGATCAAGCGTGGTCGGATAACCTAGAAAATGTCGCAACAACCGGCCGCCGATGGCTGCTTGCAGCGTAGAGGCTGCGGCGATAATCAATGCGGCCCAGAGATTGCTTTGGGCGGCGACAACCAACGCAGCGATGAAAATCCAAGGTAGAGTTCTTCTGCCTGCAATCAGTGCTGCGGCAACTGCAATGCCTGCCGGCAGGAAAATTGGCGCGGCATTCGCGGGCGGGAGTGCCAGCAGCACGCCTGACTTACCGGTAATAATATAAGCCGCAGTCAGCAGAATATAGGGGAAAAGGTCAGATTTATTAAGGAGCCAGCGAATCCGATTCAACAACATGACTAAATTTTCCCCACCTTCGCACTTAATAGTATTTTCTGAAAACTGACGGAAGAGATGCGTCTGTCTGGAGTCGTCAATGTTCATTTTGTATCATTTTCAATAAAATTTCAACCATACAATGTATAAGGATTTTTGCCGGATTATCGTATCAATGGGCTGAGACAATCAGCCAAATACGTGTAAGATGAGAGCATCGTTCATAGGCGTGTTGCTTACAGGCTTCAGGATAATTCCGGGCGATAGTTAAAAGGCAGCTCATCCGCTATGTTGCGGGATAATTCAGCCGTTAAATCATAAAATGATCTGCGGATAATTTTCAGGAGATGATGTTGAAACTCTCTTTTCATGGTGCTGACAGGGGCGTGACCGGATCTTGTCATTTGCTCGAATGTGCAGGCTATCGCCTCCTGATCGATTGCGGCATGTTTCAGGGCGGCCGGGCGGCAGAAGAGGAGAACCTCAAGCCGTTTGGTTTCGATCCAGCACAAATTGACTTCGTGCTGCTCACGCACGCTCACCTTGATCATTGCGGACGCTTGCCGTTGCTTGGCAAACGTGGCTTTAAAGGTGAAATTGTGACTACCGCCGCTACACGTGAATTATCGCGTCTGGTGATGGTGGATTCTGCGCATCTTCAGGAAGAAGATGCACGGAAAATGGCGGAAAGATCAAGGCATCATCGCAGGCATTCACCACCGGATGCGCCTTTGTATTCAATTCTCGATGCCTTTAATGTGCTGGATTCATTCGGACGCACGGTGCTGTATAACCAGTCGATAGCGCTGGCACCCGGTATCCGGGTTACTTTCCTTGATGCAGGCCATATATTGGGCTCGGCGAGTGTATTTCTGGAACTTGAAGAAAATGGTCAGCATCGCAGCATCTTATTTTCCGGTGATCTCGGTAATAGCGGACGTCCCTTATTGCGCGATCCTGTTACGCCGCTGACAGCCGATGTGGTGGTGATGGAAACCACCTATGGTGATCGCTTACACAAACCGATTACACACTCGGTGGACGAGTTTTTTGAGGCGATCAACGATACCTTCAGGCGGGGTGGCAATGTCGTCATACCTACTTTTGCCCTGGAAAGGGCACAGGAGTTGCTGTATTTTTTGCGAATAGGCGTAGAAAATGGCGCGCTATCGCGTGCAATTCAAGTCTTTCTTGATTCTCCCATGGCCATTTCAGCAACGGACATTTTTGAGCGTCATCCTGAATGCTATGAACCCGATATAGCCGAACTGTTTCGCGAGGGGCGTGACCCGTTTCATTTGCCGGGACTGCATTTTACCCGCGAGAGCATAGATTCGATAGCGATCAATCAGATCGCCGGTGGTGCGGTCATCATGGCCGGCGCAGGGATGTGTACAGGCGGACGCATCAGACACCATCTTGAACATAATCTGGCGCGAAAAGACAGTAGCGTTATTTTTGTAGGGTATGCCGCTACGGGCACGCTGGCCCGCCAGCTTATTGATGGCGCAAAAGAGATTAAAATTCACGGGGAAGAGATTCCTGTACAAGCGAAAATTTATACCATTAATGGTTTTTCGGCGCATGCCGACCAGTCTGAACTGTTAGCCTGGCACAGCCAGATCGGTGGTAAGAAACGTACTTTTCTTGTTCATGGTGAAGAGCCAGGCATGCGTGTTTTTGCAGCTCTGCTTGCGGGGTTTCAGGTCGAGATGCCGGCGAAGAGTGAGGTTTTCGAATTGTGAGCATCAGTTCGAGCCGCTTATTTTTCCATACTCAGGATGATTTTGTGGTGCAATAAACTGATAGCCATATATATGATTTTCATTCCGTGATATTGTTGCTGAAATTTTGATTTACTAGCTTAAGTTGGCAGGGAGAAAAGGCTGTCTCGAGTATAGAATCTTGCAAGACGGTTCATAAATATATAGTTGTAATGCACTTGACTAGTATTACTTTCGTAGTAGAATAAGCGCGCTAAAAAGTAAACGAAAATATCGTGATGCTCAAACCCGTTACCATCAGACTGGACGAGGATGAGGACAATAAACTCAAGGCGCAACAGGAATCTTTTGGCGATCCGGTCATCAATGTCGCTTATGTAATTCGTTCCTGTATCAGGGGCTTGGATCATTCCTGTCTTGTATGCGCAATTCAGGCTGGAATCTGAAAAATTATTTCGGAATGTTGGGTTTCATGGCTTAAGCCATTTTGTGCCATGAAGGATGTAGACATGTTTAATGAACAATCCGTGGGGAATGTGGAATGCCCACGGTCAGACTAGCGACGAAAGTACACCGGACGCGTCGTCCAAATCAAAAAAAATAACTAGAAAGGTAATCCGAACATGATGACCGAACAACAAATGCGCATGATGATGGAGATGTTTAATAATCCCATGTTCAAGCAGGGTGCAAATGAGATGTTGAAAGCGACTCAGCAACAAGGCCTGGAGTCTGTCAACAAGTTCTGGGGGGTTACCACCGAAAAGGAAATCTTCCCCGGTGCAGAAAAGATGATGGAGCGCATGAGTGAGTTTTATAAGACTATGGGTTTTGTACCACAAGCCCGTGTCGATGAAGTAATGAAAGAAAATGCGACGCTGAAGAACGAAAACCAGATGCTGCGCGATACTATACGCGATTTGCAGCATCGCTTTATGGCTGAAAATGGTGCCAAGGCACAACAGGCATGGCAGGAAGTGGTCGATAAGCAACTCGAAATGAGCCGCGAAGTCACCAAGAGTTTTTTTGATGTACTGAAGCAAGGCGCAACAACAAACGATAAGTAATCTATTTAATTAAAGGGAATCAACATGGAAAAGCAACTCGAAATTTTTGATGCGGTAGCGAACACACAGAAGCAAGTTTTCAACAATCTGCTTTCAGCACAACAAGAACTGCGCGTGCAGTGGATTGATGGCATCAGCAAGA
>Ga0316220_1000799_pt1 | contig 40938 bp, 31 predicted proteins | sample TBH18005metaG_FD_203632 | JGI IMG/M metagenome (GOLD analysis project Ga0316220, IMG submission 203632) | Freshwater microbial communities from Trout Bog Lake, Wisconsin, USA - TBH18005 | ecosystem: Environmental > Aquatic > Freshwater > Lake > Hypolimnion/Profundal zone | place: USA: Wisconsin... | reverse complement strand
AATCAGTTTCCACAGTTCGTCGGTCAATAGCTTCTGCCGCTTCTTCATGACAGAAGTTCAACAGCTACCCCCCTCAACCGGAAGTGCCTGATCTGAGGCCGAACCTATTTATGAAACATGCTCTAATAAATCGCACTATAAATAGAAGTGAGTAATAGGTCACCATACTTTGATATATGGGAATTAAACGATTATTGCTTCACTGCCAACTAGAGTTGTATGTTGCGCTGGCTTAGTCTTCAATGAATTATGCGTATGTAGCGGTGGGTATAGCATGCATACGGCCAGTCTCACTTGCAACAGGCTTTCGATCAGGCGTTCCGAGCATATATCCCATTCCTCGTATGGTTTCTATCAATCTCGGTTGTGCTTCCAGATGTTCTACTGCGTCCAGCTTGCGTCTGAGATAGTTGATGTATACGTCCACAACATTAGTGACAGATTTGGTCGACATTTTCCAAACCTCAGTTAAGAGCTGGCTGCGTGATACACACTCACCGCGATGTAAAATAAGAAACTCCAATAGCGCAAACTCCTTTGTTGTCAGATTTATCGCTCTTCCGGCACGAGCTACAGTATGTTCAATACGGTGTAGTTCTAAATCGCGATGACGAAGCACCGGATCTGCTGACTGTACTCGCCGTCGCAGGAGCGCTCTGCACCTTGCTATCAATTCACAGTAACTGAACGGCTTTAGCAGACAATCGTCGGCCCCGATATCCAGGCACCGCGCCTGAATATGCAGTTCACTTCGTCCCGTCAGGACAAGTACTGACGCATCGACATGTCGTGCTCGCATTTCAGTCAGTACTTCCATCCCGTCTAGTTTCGGTAGACTAAGATCCAACAAGACCAACTCAAAATGATCTGCCGAGGAACGAAGCAGCGCGGATTCACCATCCTCCACCCATTCGACGTGATAATGCTCTAACTCTAAACATGTTTTTAAGAACGAGCCTAAAGAATGATCGTCTTCTACCACCAGTACTTGCATTATTCCTCCAACAAATACGCAACATAGCTACCTTAATCCCACATGATGTTTCTATTTCAAAGTCGCAACTTATGGACCATGATGGTAGATGCCAATATTCCACACTTGTTACTTTTCAATCCATGAATAATCATGAAACATAATGTTGTTGTTCTAAAATGGGATATTTAGTCGTAGGGTATGGTTTCTTCTGGTTGTTGCAGTTCCCGCAAGACGTCTTTATGCCTTTGAAATGTGCAAGAAAGCAATATCAGATGAATTTTTATATACATCCATAAACTGCCAGGCAAATGGCACGGGGTGTTAACCATCTATTTGTATCTGTGACTGCATGGAGGCATTATGAATGTCATAACGCCGATTGCAGCAATTCACCGATCAAAGGCAAGAGCGGGATAAGACAAAGACAAGATCGAAGACAAGAGCAAAGGCCGGGGCGGACGAAGGCGCGGCAAAAGTTGATGTCGCGTCCTAACGGGGGTAAACCCGCACTGATTATGCATCTCTTACGACTTGGCATGGGTAGAGCACTTAGGGTTTCATCGATCTGCGAAGGTCTAAAACAGCAAGGAATATGGGGCCTGGAGATTGCTGCTAACTCCATCACTTGCTATCGTGGTTCGGCTCTCTTAAACTTGTTGAGTGCGTCGAAACCATATTGTGACTAGCGTGAACCGTGCCTCCCGATCCCGGATTGTCCGTAGCTCCCCTCCAGACCTATCTTTGACCCCGCGCAGCATTCTGATCGCACCTAATAGGGCCCGAATCGACCATCACCCAATATCCGGCGCAGTGCGTGGCTGGGTTGTAGCCGCGATTGCGGTAGGGCTACTAGTTGGCAGTGTTGCGGGTGTACCCGCTTTGTATGCGCAACAGCCCGCAGGTTCCAGCTCATCCAGCTCGTCGTCCAGCAGTCCTGACTCGCGAGCGGTGGACACAACGACAGGACCTCGATTTGCGCAGCCTGAGGCAGCCGGCTCGTCCATCACTCTGGAAACAAGTGAGCCACTGTTCTACTTTGCCGTGGCGCTGAACGAGTGCGGCTACGATGTTGGTCTATCTGAATCGAATCCGGTACGGGCGAAGGTGCGCGAAGAGCTGAATGGCGTACTGGCCGGATCCGCGGCGGCCCGCGATGCGCGCGATGGGCTTTGCGCCTACCTGCGACAGCACGCACTCTCAGACCCGGCTAAAAATGTGGCTCAATACGTCTCGCTCTCGATCTACATCACGCCGCAACCTGAGATGACTCCCTCCGTGGACCAGTCGGATCTGCCGCAGGATGCGATTGGGGTATTAGAGATACTGCCGTTGTTGCACAGTTTCGCGGATGCAGTGCAACTTCACACGATATGGATTGAGCATCGCCCGGAGTACGAGTCACTAATCGATGCCATCCACACACCACTGACCAAGATGATTCTGGACACCAACATATTTATGCATATGCCGGTGAGCAGTTATGATGGACGGCGTTTTCTGGTGTTGCTGGAACCGATGCTGGCACCCTCGGAGACCAACGCACGCTACAACGGCACCGACTCAGTGGTGGTGGTATCGCCGCGGATTGATTCACCGAATGCAGTGCCGATGGATCTGATCCGTCACACATATCTCCACTTCCTGGTGGAGCCTCTGGTGATAACACGCACATCGTCCATCAATCGCCTGCAACCTCTAATGAAACCAGTCCAGAACGCTCCGTTGGATTATCTGTATAAATCGGACATTGTTGCGCTGGTGACGGAGTGTCTGATCAAGGCGGTGGAGGCGCAGACTATGGACACTGGTATCGCAAAGCCATTGCGGCCCAGCAACGCCGGACGAGACCGATCCGTGATGGAGCATTACGATGCGGCGATGAGCGTATACGAACGCGATGCCGAACAGGTGAGGAAGCGCGCGGTGGACCTGGACATGCGCCAGGGATGGGTGTTGGTGGATTACTTCTATACCCAACTTGGCCTGATGGAAAAGGATGGTACGAGCCTGAAGGACGACATGGGCCAGATGGTATATGGCATGGACGTGGACAGCGAACGCAATCACATCCAGAAGATTGTATTTCTTCCACAAGGCTCTGGTGGGGATGTAATGCGGCGCACACCTCATCCACTGAGCGGTCTTGACCTGGCCGAGAACAAGTTGATGAAAGGCGATCTGGCCGGATCGAGCGAGCTAGCGGAGGCGGCGCTGAAGGCCAACCCGGAGAATGCGGAGGCGCATTATTTGTTGGGTCGTATTGCCCTGTTACGGGCCGATGCGGATGGTGCACAGGAGCATCTTATGCAAACCGTAAAACTCTCGCACGACCCACGCACCGTGGCATGGGCGCACATCTACCTGGGGCGGATGTACGATATCGCGCGCGATCCCAACGATCCGTCCGTGGTGCGGCCTCAACGTGAGAAGGCTGTAGCAGAGTATCGCGCGGCATTGGCCAGCCGTGACAGCCAACCGGATACGAAGGCAGCCGCGGATATGGGCATTCAGCAGGCATTTGTACTGCCCAAACGCGCCGAAACAGGTACCGGACCGCAAAGCCCATTACCCTCGGACGACGATGCGCCTATTGATCCTACCGGCAAAGCAGAAAAGGACGCCTATCACCCTACCGCACCGTAGCATGTACCACCCAAGACATCTTATGCGACGAGCAACTCCAGTAAAATAGGACAGGATGCATCTGTGGGAGAGCCAATGACGACGCGCCAAAACCTCGCCGAACGCTCGTCCAAAACATCTCGACGAACCTCCAATATATCTGCTATAGGCAAAAAACCTGAAGGTAAGTCTGTATCTGCACGACTTGATGGGTACAGTTCCGACGAACGTTTTTTTGGGTATAGATTTAAGAATCCGGAACTACTTAGGCTGGCGCTGACCCACAGTTCGCTAGCGTATGAGAGTAATCCCGAAGGCCCTCGCGATGCAGGATCGGACAACGAGCGGCTGGAGTTTCTAGGGGATGCTGTGCTTGGCCTGGTGGTGGCTGAAGCCTTATACCGTCGTCAGCCGGGACTGCATGAGGGTGATCTGACACGACTGCGCGCATCACTGGTGAGTAGCCGTCATCTGGCGCAGGTGGCACAGCACATTCATCTTGGACCGATGTTACTGCTTGGCCGCGGAGAAGAACATAGCGGCGGGCAGCGGAAGCCAGCGCTACTGGCCAATGCACTGGAGGCGGTGATTGCGGCGCTGTATCTGGATGGAGGACTGACGTCCGCACGCAATTTCATACAGCGTTACATTATTCAGCCGGCCGAGGCGAACCTGAGCGGAGTGCTTCACTCCAGTGACCCAATATCTGGTGCAGTGGGCGACTACAAATCTGCCCTACAGGAGCGTTTGCAATCCGCAGGGCACACGCAGCCACAATACATTGTGACCGACCAGTCCGGTCCCGACCATCAGAAGCGATTCCGCATCGAAGTACGAGTGACCAACAAGGATGGTTCAATTTTGACGCTGGCCAGCGCCGAAGGAAGTACGAAGAAGCAAGCTCAGCAGGAAGCTGCGCGGCTGGCTTTTGTCAACCTCAATTTCAAGGCACTAGCCAAAACAACTTCCAAGTCGGATGCAACGACAGGAGCAGAACCCGATCAGCAGAAAGTTGCGCAATGACGTCAGCAGACAAGGGCGATGCAGGCAACATCCAGCAGCACAGCCTTCTACAGGCATTTCAATCACAGATAATTCTTATCATTCTTGCGCTTTTCATTCTTACCTTTGTGGTGCAGCCCTTCCGCATTCCCTCTGCGTCGATGGAGCCGACTCTTCTGGTGGGTGATTTTTTACTGGTTGATAAACAAATACCGACCCAATATTTACTACCCGAAGCCTCCGCAAATCGAATTCGAAGAGGAGACTTGATCGTCTTCCACTATCCAGTGAATCCTGCCAAAGACCTGGTGAAGCGGGTTATCGGTCTGCCTGGCGAGCAACTACGGATGCATGATGGCAGAGTGTACATCGACAACCGCGCGCTAGCTGAATCCTACGCTGTGTATCGAACTGCGACTGCGGACAGCTATCGCGACGACTTTCCGAGAGTGGACCACACTGACCCCTCCGTAGATTCACGTTGGTGGATCCAGATGCATACTCTGGTGTCACAGGGCGAGCTTACGATACCGGCGGGCCACTACTTTGTGATGGGCGACAATCGCAACGACAGCGAGGACAGTCGCTACTGGGGACTGGTGCCTAAAGAGGCGATCCTTGGCAAGCCATTCTTGATATATTTCTCACTGAATATTCCCGATTCGGATACATCCCCACAAGAATCCACTACCGCAGAGGTGCGAGCGAATCGCCATGAACCGTCTGCTTCCCTGTTCCACTTTGCGCGGTGGGAGCGGACACTGCGCATTCTGCACTAACATCGTCACACAACAAATGAGGCGGCCCAAGGGACGCCTCTTCTGTAAATAAACCATTGAAAATCGTTTAGACTGCGACTGGTTCAGGCACCGGGACCTTGACCGGAGTGAGCCAGTCGTATCGGTCAGGCTTGATGCCGTTTACGATGGCGAAGAACTCCTGGTGGATGGATGATGTGACAGGCCCCATGGTTCCATCGCCGACGAGAACCTTGTCAACAGAGCGCAGATGAGTGACTTCGGCGGCTGTACCGCTGAAGAACGCCTCGTCGCAGATGTAGATCATCTCTCGTGGCAGGGCCTGCTCGATGACAGGAATACCCAATGACCTGGCGATGGTGAGCACTGACATTCTCGTGATTCCGTTCAGAACAGAGTTGGCGAATGGCGTGGTGTAGAGCACACCATCACGCACAAGGAATAGATTTTCGCCGGAACCCTCCGACAGATAACCATTGACGTCGAGAGCGATCCCCTCGGAGTACCCATTGATCTCAGCCTCCATACGGATGAGTTGAGAATTCATATAATTGGCACCTGCCTTGGCCATGGAGGGCATGGTATTGGGTGCCAGCCGATTCCAACTGGAGATGCAGACATCCGCGCCATCGTTGCCCGGAACATACTTACCCCAGGGAAAGTTAGCGATATACACTTCCATGGGCGACAACAGCGGATTCACGCCAATTTCGCCGTATCCACGAAACGCGATAGGCCGGATGTAGCAGGGCGTTACACCATTCGCCTCCACGACGTCGATGGCCGCTGCGCACAACTCGTCCAGTGAATAGTTAAGCGGCATGCGATATATTTTGGCCGAGTCCAACATGCGGCGCATGTGATCCTGCAGGCGGAAGATTCCCGCGCCATTTGGTTGCGCATAACAGCGAATTCCTTCGAAGACTGAGGACCCATAGTGGATGACATGGGACATCACATGAATCTGCGCCTTTTCCCAGGGAATCATCTGTCCGTTATGCCAGATATTCTTTGTTGACTGTAATGCCATATCCGCTCCTTCGCCGCAGGTACAGAAGTCTCCACCATCTCCAACCGCTGAATTATTTATTATACCGGTGTTTAAGTTGTATTCGAATCGGCGTACCGCACAGGTCAATAGCACCTGAACTGCCAACATGGTCGATCGCAGAACCGAGATAAGCGTCGTATGCTGGAATGAGCCGCGCAAGAATGGATTTGGCACGGTGTAAGACGATTGTTTGGAATACATTCCATCAGCGAGTCGGAAAGAGGAATCCAATGACGCAGATTGATAAAGAAAAGCAGAAGCTGATCGCACGGATCAAGCGCATTCGCGGACAGGTTGACACCATCGAACGCTCGCTGACCACGGGCGACGACTGCGCGGACGTGCTGATGTTGCTGGCCAACGTACGGGGAGGTGTCAACAGCTTGATGGCCGAAGTGCTGGAAGACCACATTCGGCTGCACCTACTGTCGCCGGATAAGTCGGTGGATGAACCACACGAGTTGGCGGAGGATTTGATCGATCTGGTACGGGCCTATTTGAAGTAAGGCGGTATGCGGGTTAAGTGAAAGAATAGAATTGTGAGCTTTGATTCCCATTTCGTTAGCCTGTACGGACTTCAACATTCCGTATATGTACGCTTCTCCTTGTTGGCACTTAGCTCGATATTTTTTCTGGTGGATCCGTTCGCTGCGTTGCCCACGTTTCTGGCCATCACTGAGGGCGCGGATTCTGCACGGCGTCGACGGATAGCCCGCAAAGGCGCATTAACGACATTGATAGTATTGGCTGCCTTCGCGTTTGCTGGCGAAGCCATTTTTCGCGTGCTGGGGATTACATTGCCTGCATTCGAGATAGCCGGCGGAGTCATTCTTATGCTGATCGGGCTGGACATGCTTCAGGCACGGCGCTCTGCGACTCAGGAGGTGGCTGGCGACACGGTGGCCGCCTCGCTGAAGGAAGACGCAGGGATAGTTCCACTGGGAATCCCCATGCTAGCTGGCCCTGGAGCCATTACGTCGGTGATGGTACTGGTGGGCCAGGCGCAGACTCGCTGGCAGATGGCAGCCATACTGATTTCCATCGCCATCACCGCAACAGTTTGTTACCTGGTACTGGGACACTCAGATCGAGTAGTGCGCCTCCTGGGCGACAGCGGGATACGCATTCTAGTGCGCGTAATGGGACTTCTGCTGGTTGCCCTGGCGGCGCAGTACTTTGTGAACGGGCTGGCCGATCTAGGAGTGCTGCCTCACCCCGCCGAGTAGGGCTTGATGGCTTTTCCCTTCTCGGAGAGATACTTCGCGACCGGGTCACGCGGCAGAGCACGCAGACCTGCGACGACGCATTCTGCATTGAGTTGCGCCCCGACAAGCGTGGTATGAGTGTGTGGATCGCCGAAGAGAGGATCGACGGCGGCCTGCCCCAAAGCATCGTAACGGCGGGCTATGATCTCGTTAAGATCGTCGAAGCCGACCTTTTCCTGAGCAGCTACCTGTTGGGTCCAACCGCGGTAGGTATCCGTGCTGCGATGGATGTGGCCATCGGACCAAATTTTACGTGGGACGAGTGAGCAAAGGATAGGCGTAGCTCCTTTAGCTTTAGTGTCTTCCACATACTTACGCATGTACCAGCCGAAGGTATGAACAGTTTCCGTCGCTTGAGTACGGGGATCCTGAACGTCGAGGGTTTCTTCGCCAATACCAGGAAGACTGCCGCGAGCGTTGGGTGCTCGTGCTGGAGGAGCAGGCGCTCCAGGCTGGAGGCCCTGATCCGGGACAGGCGGCTGGCCTGGCATGTTGATTCCGCCGTCGTTATGCCCAAACTGAATGAGGACAATGTCGCCTGGCTTGATGAGGGCGAGGGTGTTGGCCCAGTGCCCCTGAGAGATGTAGGTGTGGCTGGAGAGACCGCCGATAGCGCGGTTGACTACATTGATTTTAGCGGGATCGAAGAGGTCGGCGATGGGTGCGCCCCAGCCCCATAGGCCGTCGGATCCTGTGCCATGCCCATTGCGAACGGTGGAGTCGCCGACAAGGATAAGGCTGGGAAGCTTGGGATTAGCTGGGCCTGTAAGACCAAGTCCTTGCTCCTGTGCGGTGGCGTTGGGCGGTGGCGGCGTGGCGGCAGGTGGCGCCTGTTGTGCTGCCAGTGCAAGCAGTGGGAGGAGGCATGTGAGTGCCGCAGCAATCAGCGAAGGGCTGGCATAGGTTGATTTTTCTCTCATAATACCTTCTTTCGTTACGGCTGGGCGTAGGGGTTGATTTTGCCTAAGCTAGCCAGACCGTCCGGGCTACCAGAGTAAACGCCTAAGAGTCGTTGCGTCCACTCCAGAGCCGGAGATCATAAATCTGTTGCGACGAACCTTCCGGGTGTAGATTGGTAGTTCGTTGTGCATCGACATTTCTACAGTATCCAGTACGATGTCGACAACGATTACTGTTTGCTATTGAGGCATCGGACCACTGCCGATAAAGACCCAAGGGACCTCCCGGATCCACTGCAGAGTACGTTCCGGAGATTCCTCATCTTTGTCTGAATCGGCAGAAATCGCTGTTCTTCTCTGCATGATTCAACCAGCATTTGCTGGCTTCATCCAAGAAGGATGCGGCTGGTATCGGGCCACGCCATGCACACAGAGTATTCCGCAGCTCAACTTCGAGTACCGCACAAGCTGCGATTTGCACTTCGAGTAGGCATATGTGTTTTGGGTGTTTTGCCTGCAATTGAGTCGCTGCCTAACCTTTACACGGTGTTTGCGCAACCGCCAGAGAGTAGAGCAAAGACGGAAGACCGAGAGCGTGCTCAGGCCACAGCGCACTCGAATCCACTGAATACTGCATGGCAATTCGTCGGGCCATCCCAGATAGCCAACCTCAACTATGGCACCGTGACTGGGCGCGTTACATCGATTGCGATTGATCCTGCGGATGCGACCGGAAACACTGTGTATGTAGGAACGACTGGCGGTGGGGTATGGAAGTCTATTAACGCGGCTGGCGCGGTGACGAATGTACGATTCATACCGCTGACCGACACGTTACCAGTTTTCAGTGTGAATGCCGGCACGGCAGCGATACCTTCGCTGAGCATTGGTGCATTAAGTGTAAGCAATACGAGTGGAACCGATGTACTACTGGCCGGGACAGGCGATCCCAATGACGCAGCGGACTCTTACTATGGCGAGGGGATTCTACGATCTGTCGATGGTGGCAACACCTGGACGCTGGTGCAGCAGGCCAGCGACGGCGTTGCCGGCAACCATACATTTGCGGGATTAAGTGTGGCGGGATTTGCGTGGAGCAGCACGACTCCGGGGTTGGTAGTGGCGGCGCTCAGCCAGTCCGCTGAAGGTGTACTGGTGAATGCCGCGGACTCCAACTACAGCGTGATGGGGCTTTACTACTCCACGAACGCGGGCGTGAGCTGGCAGATGGGGCTGGTACTGGACGGTAGCCAGGTGGTGCAACGGCCCATCCCGGGGGGCGGCCCCGGAAACGCGGCAACCGCAGTTGTATGGAACCCAGTACGAAAGATGTTTTATGCAGCTCTGCGTTTTCACGGCTACTACTCCTCAGCCGATGGCATATCGTGGACACGGCTAACCCAACAACCTGGCACAAGATTGACAACAACAGCTTGTCCGACCAACCCGAATGGTGTCGGCAATACAACGTGTCCTATCTACCGCGGAGCACTTGCAACGCAGCCAATAACTGGCGATACGTTTGCCATGACGGTGGATATGAACAATCTTGATCAGGGTTTGTATCAGGATGTGTGTATGTTGACAGGTACGAGCTGTTCAACCGCATCCATTGCGTTCGGTAAAAAACTCTCATCCATACAACTTGAACTTGGCAACGGTTCGACTGGGATTGCGCAGGGAGACTACAACCTGTCGCTGGCTGCGGTATCGTCGGGCATAGATACCTTGCTATTTGCAGGGACGGTGGACCTATATCGCTGCTCGGTATCCGCTGGATGCGTATTGCGCAATACGACCAATGCGCAGAATGGATGCAACGCCCCCGCTAAGGTTTCGCCGGCACAACATGCGATAGCCGTATTGGCGAATGCGGGCACGGGAGGCACACAACCATTGCTGTATCTAGGCAATGACGGTGGTCTTTGGAGATAGTTGGATGGAGTGAACCAGCAACAGACACCATGTTCACCCGATGACTCAATCCACTTCCAGAACCTCAACTCAGGGCTGGGCTCAATTGCCGAGGTGATGAGTTTCACGCAACATCCCACTGATCCGCTGACGCTGCTTGCGGGATTAGGCGCAAACGGGACAGTTGCCACGGGAACCGCAACAACGATGCCGACATGGCCACAGATTGTCGCGGGCGAGGGCGGAACAGTAGCCATCGATCAAAACAGTCCGCAGAAGTGGTATGTATCCACTGAGGCGGGCGTGAGCATTCGCGCCTGCGGCAATGGCAATGCTTGCGCAGCGGCGGACTTTACTGGAGCGCCCACCATCGGATATGGGCAGACAGCGAATGACACATCCCTGATCGAGACGCCATTTCTGCTGGATCCAACACTGACCACAGACATTGTGATTGGCACATGCAGAGTGTGGCGAGGCTTGGCAGACAGCGGCCTGGGGTGGCCCGGGTCGAACGCGATCAGTACGATGTTTGGCGGGCCGCAGAATACAGCATGCAACGGGGCCAGTAATCCTGTTGTGCGCTCACTTGCTGCAGGCGGACCTGCGAGCGGCGCAGTGGCGGTTCAGAATTCAGGCTCGACCATTTTGTATGCAGGGCTAGCAGGTTCGCTGGATGGAGGAGCCAATCTTGGTGGCCATATCTTCGCTAACTTTGCGGCAGCTACCGCGAACAGTAGCACCTCATGGATAGACATCGCTAAATCTTTTGTAACCAACGATGCAGCGGATGCACATGTCTTCAATCCTGGCGGATTCGATATATCGTCGATTGTGTCTGATCCACACGACGCTACCGGAATGACGGTGTACGCCACGGTGAAGGGATTTGCCGGGAACGGATTGAACGCGCCGCATGTATACCAGTCCAGCAACGGAGGAGGAAGTTGGATCAACATCAGTAGTAATCTCCCAAATATGCCTGCCAATGCCGTACTGGTCGATCCCAACGATGGGAACACACTATATGTGGCGATGGACTCAGGGGTATATGTAACAACGGCTGCAGGTACTTGCACATCCTCGAACTGTTGGAGCCTGTATGGAACGAGTTTGCCCAACTCACCCGTTGTAGAGTTGGCCTCTGCGGTAGGTATGACCACTGGTGATGGGCGCACGGGGGAGTTGCGAGCCGCTACATATGGACGAGGAATCTGGCAGATTCCGCTGCTGACAGCAGCATATCCCGCCGCTCCGGAGATGACACTAAATCCTGTCAGTCTGAACTATTCTCCGCAAGCGATTTCGACTTCAAGCCTGGCACAGACACTATCCGTGACAAACACCGGCAATGCGGCGTTGACGATAACGCATGTAACCCTGACTGGCGACTTCAACGAGACGGATAACTGTGTCGGACCAGTGATCGCTGTTGGTGCAAGCTGTGTCATACGGGCAATGTTTCTGCCATCTGCTCTGGGCACACGCGTGGGCGTAGTGACGGTCTATGGCAATGTCGCAGGCGGGCAAGCGACCGCATCCTTGAGTGGCACAGGTACGACTGCGGCTGCGATTATTCTGAATCCGATCACATTGACTTATGCCGGAACCAACGTAGGCACAGCCAGTACTGCTCAGAATATTACGATTTCCAACATGGGCGGCGTAACGGCTACACTGCAAACACCCATCGTAACGACTAATTTCGTCATTACTGCGAATACATGCGGCCCTACGCTTGCATCGAATGTGGGATGCACGGTCTCTGTCGCCTTCAATCCGACGACTTCCGGCACACTGAAGGGCAGCTTAAGCATTTCAGACAGCTCAGGTATGCAGACCGCATCACTGACCGGTGTTGGCGTGTTGCCGGCGACGGATACTCTGACGCCAATCAGTCTCACATATTCGGCACAACAGATAGGCACTTTAAGCGCGCCCCAACAAGTGATCCTGACTAATATGGGCGATACTTCCCTGATGTTGATTGCAGGTCAGATTAATAGCGGCGATTTTACCGTGGTGAATAGCTGCGGCAACTCGCTGAACGGACACTCATCCTGTTCACTGCTGGTGACGTTTGTGCCGAAGAGCCTGGGCCTGGAGACTGGCGAATTGATCGTTTCGGACCAGTACCGCAGCCAGATCGTGACATTGAACGGAACCGGAGTAGCCCCGCCAGGCGTATCGCTGTCGCCCAGTTCGACCCTGACGTTTGCGCCGACAGGAGTAGGCTTGACCGCAACGGCACAGACGGTTACTTTGACCAACAACGGCGGCCTTCCCCTACTAATCCAAAGCATCACGGTGAGTGGCGATTTTGCCATCGTTTCTGGTAGTAATACTTGCGGAACGAGCCTACCTGCGGGGAGTGCGTGTACAGTGCAGCTTATCTTCGCACCCAGCGCACCGGCAGCACGCACAGGAAGTATTACGGTGGTTGATAATGCAACGTCGTTGTCACAAAGTTTGCAGTTGACTGGTACCGGCGTTGACTTTTCTCTTACGACAAATGGGAGCACGTCGCAGACCATATCGGCTGGATACGAAGCGGTATATCCGTTACTATTGTCGTCGGCGGCGGGGGTACCTGGAACCGTTTCGTTCACGTGTACGAGTGTGCCGACAAATGCTGTCTGCGTCGTAAATCCTTCTGCGCCATCTTTAGGCAGTACGATGCCGATTACAGTGACTCTTACGACGTCCGTTGCGTCCTTGCAAAAACCATTATTACCAGGAATACAGCCTCTTGTCTGGCTAGCGTTGCTGTTACCGCTTGGACTGCTGCGATTGGGACAGCATCGCGCTTGGCAACTGAGTGTGATTGTGATGATGTGCAGCATTATGCTGATCGCAGGATGCGGCACCTCACGTTTGATACCGCAGGCGAGCAATACGTTACCGGTTACTCCTGTGGCTCCTACACCCAGTGGAGTCTATACACTGGTTGTTACTGGAAGTAGCGTGGGTCTAGCGCGAAGCGTCCAGCTGACACTGATTGTTGAGTAAATACGCTGCAATTTTGCAGTAAGCACTCCTTGATAAGGGATATAGTTCATGCAAAGCGGCCTGCGCTTACTCCGGAGGCCCACGCCCATTGGAAGTTGTAACCGCCGAGCCAACCTGTCACATCGACTACCTCGCCGATAAAGTAGAGGTTGGCAACCTTACGGCTTTGCATCGTCTTTGCGTCCAGTTCGTCAGTATCGACTCCTCCCACGGTGACCTCAGCCTTGTCGTATCCTTCGGTTCCTGCAGGAGTAATATTCCAGGCGTGTAAGTCATGCTCCATCTTTCCCAGTTCGACATTAGATAGTGCGTCCAGTGTTGATTTGTGGTGACTGCGGGTTGCATACAGCGCAAGCCAGCGATCCCCCATACGAGCAGGCAATATTCGGCGTAGAGTTTGAGAAACAGCCGCAATATCCCGTTTAGCATTATGCCGGATCAACGAAGTAATGCTCGACGTATGATCCGGAGCAAGGTCGAGTTCGATCATGTTGTCCGGCCGCCAGTAAGAAGAGATTTGCAGGATCGCTGGCCCGCTTAAGCCTTTGTGAGTGAACAGCATCTTCTCACGAAAGGAGATACGTGCGGGCTTTATCTTTGAGAGATTCTGTAGGACGAGAGAAGCAACCACCTCAGTAGATACTCCTGCAAGATCGTCCCATGCTTTATGGTCTTGTGAATTAAAAAGCAGAGGCACAAGCCCCGGACGTGTCTCGACAATGCGATGGCCAAACTGCTTTGCCAGCTCATATCCGAATGCGGTCGCCCCCATTTTGGGAATTGACAATCCTCCAGTAGCAACTACCAATGAGTCTGCTGCAACCAAACCGGCAGAGGTTTCCACCTGAAAACAGACTCCGCGACTGGACAAAGCACCTGAATTTCTCGTGACCGATAGAATGCGTGTTGCGGTCTGAATACGCACATTTGCCGCACCACACTCACTTAAAAGCAGATGGAGGATATCGTGCGCGGAACGATCACAAAAAAGCTGCCCCCGTGTTTTTTCGTGGTATGCAATACCCTGCTTCTCCACCATCGCAATGAAGTCCTGGGGTGTAAAGCGTGCTAGTGCGGACTTGGCAAAGTGTGAATTGGCACTCAGAAAGCTTTCAGGCGTTGTGTTACGGTTGGTAAAGTTGCACCGTCCACCGCCTGATATGAGGATTTTCTTGCCAGGGCTGTCTGCGTGATCGATCACTAGCACGCGTCTCCCACGTCGCCCAGCTTCGATCGCACACATCAACCCCGCTGCCCCTGCACCGAGGATTATTACATCTACATCCGTCATTCTTGTCCTGGTTGTCGAACAGTATTACTTGATCTTACAACCTGTCAGAAGATGCGCTCAGCGGCTATGGTTGTGCGTGCCACACCATGTCCACGCGGACAGGAATCTCATTCTTAATGGGAATGGTGAGAAATGTGGGAGGGTCGATCTTGAAGTCTTTCACCGTCGAGGGCACAACACCTGTGATGTGATGCGACGCACCCTGGATAGACTGTTGGAAGGGCACGTGTGCATAGTGCATTGTGTTGCCTGCAAACTGCACATCAAGGTCACAGTCCAGAGAGGACGAATCGAGGCTGGATTGCGTGAGACGAAAGCGAACCTGAACGATGGGAAATTGAGCGCCGCGTGTGGTCTGGATCATATGCAGATCACGATTACTGTCGCCGGAGTCGAAGGACTTGACGGCCACTGCAACCAGAAAGTCACACTGTCCAGCATGACAGATGCCCTGGCCGAGCGCGGCATGAGTGGTTCCGTCCACCTCGTGCATGGGATGCGACATGTGATAAGTCAGGGTGGACTGATCGAGCTTCCATTTCTGATCTGGCACGGAAGTCTGGGCCTTGATTAGCACGGACGCATGCAGCATGAGCAGCATTAGTACGATTAAAGGACGATTATTCATGGGACCTCAGAATCAGAACTTGAGATGGATTGGCCATGAGACCGCGAGAATAGCCGCCCCATAGCTTGCTGCTGTAGCAGCAGCCACACCACCGTGGGCTGACGCGATGCCATGTACTTTTTGGCCACTGGCAATCTGGTTGTATGCCATCGCGCCCAGAATCGGCGTCAACACCATGCCCGGTGCATGGATGTATATCAGGTACTTGTGCCACTTGACGCCACCGCGTGCAGGCTCGTTCGAGACTTTGGGTGCACGAATAGCATAAGACGCCGTAGCCGCATACATTGCCACTGCTGTCGCACCCAGAGCAACGTGGATGTCGCGTGAAGTTGTATCGCTGTAGTTGCCTCTCTCTGGCGGTGCGCCCGCTGCGCTAATGCACGCAGCCGCAACCGGAATCACTGTAATGAGTCCAAGTCTCTGATGAATTTTTAGCATGTGCGTCCGCCGGTCCATCACAGCTTGTCGAGCGGCACTGCCCTCGGTATCTGCAGCGGACAACCCTAGATCGCTGAGGGATGGGCCACTGGCGGGTGGTTGGGTCTGCGCGTAAAGCAACGAGCTTCCAGTGGATAAGGCGAGGGTGCGATCAAACACCGGTGCGGCAGAATCTGCGAGCTGTGGAGCATCGGGCAAGTTAAGTGAATCGGGCTTGGCAACTGACACCTCAATCCCCTGTTGCGCGGGCGTCAGTTGTGCGATGGACTGTGCCGCAAGGCTTGTAGCGACACAGCAAAATACGGCGAAGCATAACCCGCCGATCCGTAATCTTGTCCAGTTCGCCCAAAGGTGCTCAGGAATCACCACCATTATGCCCTCCATGACTTAAGCAGCATTTCCTCCTGCTAAAATCGGAGGCCCGTATATAAAATTATACGCAGGATAGCGAGACAGACAAACCGGTGTCTATTTCCTTAAATTTTAGAAATTGGATGATGAAAATATCTATGGGGTTGCCTTGCCCTTGTGGGCCGCAGCCTTCTTGCCATTAGCCTCAGGAGCATTTTTACGGATGCGTTTGAGCACCTGAGCCAATGTAGTGTCGTTCATCGCCTCTACACCGTCGGCTGTAGCCCGCTTTAAGAGTCCGGTAATAGCCGGTTCGTCCATCATGAGCCAGCCTTCTTCACTGGCGGCATAGATATCGCCAAGCCCGATCTGCTTGGCTGGCAATTTCAATATCGCTCCACCGTTCGGCCCCTTGCGCTGGTCAATCAGGCCCTGCTTGTGCAGTAGAAGAAAACATCGACGTACCATTACCGCGCTCTCTTCCAGCTTATCTGCAATGACTGCCGAGGTCTGCATTGCGTCTGGTTCCGCAGCCAATACCGTCATAATTCGTAGACTCAGTCCAAAGCGACCGCTTTTAGCCATGCAGAGCAAAGTATCACAACGAGAGCTGGTCCGACTACCAGTCAAATCAAGAAAAAGTGACGCAACAATTTCTGCCCGATTAAATGGAAGTTTATTGATTGACAAGAACATACGATACGGCTGCATATCGTCTATTAACGTGTTAGCCTTTTTCAGTGAATATTCTATTTGTTGGAGACATTGTTGGCCCAGCAGGACGCCGTATCGTCGAGGAACATCTGGCGCATGTGGTGGAGACCAACGCGGTTGATCTGTTGGTAATCAATGGTGAGAACGCCGCAGGCGGCTTCGGACTAACGCCCTCCATTGCCGAAGAATTTTTTGACATGGGCGCGCACGTCGTCACCACAGGCAACCATGTTTGGGACAAAAAAGAGATATTTGAGTATATGTCCGTACCCGCGGAGACTCATGTGCGGGGACGCCGTGTACTGCGTCCCGCCAATTACGCTGTAGGTACGCCGGGCTTCGGTGTTTACCAAGGCGAATTACCCACTGGACAGGCGTATGCCGTGATGAACCTACAAGGACGTGTCTTCATGTCCAGTTGCGACGATCCGTTCCGTACGGCTGACGCGTTACTGGCCAAGATTACCGCCAAAGTGATCTTGCTCGACTTACACGGCGAGGCAACGTCGGAGAAGGTAGCAATGGGCTGGTATCTGGATGGCCGCGTTACTGCCGTACTAGGAACCCATACCCACATTCCTACCGCAGATGAGCGACTGCTACACAACGGCACTGCTTATCAGACAGACGTGGGCATGTGTGGGTCGTTTGATTCCGTGATTGGTGTAGAGACAGAGTTGGTACTGCATCGATTCCTGACCGGGATGCCGGGGAAGTTTGAGCCCGCCAAGGGCAATCCAAAGATGTGCGCCACTCTAGTCGAGTGCAACGGTGCAACCGGGCGCGCAACAGGAGTTCGCCGGATTTTTCTGGGAGAGTAGCAGCCAAGCGGACGCCAGAATAAAGGGCGATTAATCGGTACCAGAGCGGGTATGATTCCTGCATGAAAAATAAGGAATTTTGCCGGCGCGTGTATATGAGCGGTGTGGCTGCGGCCGTATTGATGGTGTCAAGTTTCAGTTTTGCGCAAGGCGCAGCGCCCAATGCGGTGGCTAGTGTGTCACAGCTACCAAAGTTTGTGCAGAAAGATGGGCGTTGGGCGTTCATGGTGGATGGAGCTCCCTACCTGATGCTGAACGACCAGGTAAACAATTCCAGCGGCTGGCCTGCCATGTTGCCCAAAGTGTGGCCGGCGATAGACCGTCTGCACGCGAACACAGTGGAGATTCCGGTGTACTGGGAGCAGATGGAGCCGGTTCAAGGCAAGTTCGACTTCAGCGTTGTGGACACGCTGCTGTCAAGCGCTCGCCAGCATAACGTGCATCTGGTGCTGCTGTGGTTCGGCACATGGAAGAACGGCAAGATGCACTACGCTCCGGAGTGGGTGAAACGCGATCCGGTGAAGTATCCGCGGGTAACGACCGCTGCCGGCACTCCGGACGATACGATGTCACCGTTTGGAGAGGCGACGCAGGAGGCGGACAAGACCGCATTTGTCGCGCTGATGAAGCACTTGAAGGCAACCGATCCGCACCATACCGTGCTGATGATTCAGGTGGAGAACGAGATCAACGCGTATGGCAGCCGTCGGGACTACTGTCCCGAGGCGACCAAGCTATTTGAGGGTCAGGTGCCTACGGAGTTTGCTACAGCAATGAAGGTAAAACCTGGGACATGGACGGAGGTATTCGGGCTGGAAGCGGAGAACACATTCCAGACGTGGTCGATTGCGCGCTACATTGAGCAGATTGCTAAGGCTGGTAAAGCTGCCTACGGACTACCGCTCTATCTGAACCACTCGCTGGAGAATCCGTTGGCAACCCCACGGCCCGGAAGGCTGGAATGGTCTGCCATGACCGATCATGTGCTGGATATATGGAAGGCGACGGCTCCCTCGCTGGACACGGTCGCCCCGGATATTTACATGCCGCAGTACGCGCAGTACGAAAAGATCGTGAAGACCTATGCGCGCAAGGACAACGCTCTGTTTATCCCGGAGAGCGGCAATTCGGAGCAGTATGCGCGTTATCCATTTATGGCACTCGGGTATGGTGCGATCGGCTGGTCGATGTTTGGCATCGATCTTACGGGATATGCCAACGCTCCACTGGGCGCGGCACAGATCGACGACAAGCTTATCGATGGGTTCGCACTGGACTACGAACTGCTTGGGTCAATGAATCGCGAGATAGCGCGGCTGAACTTCGAGGGCAAGCTGCAGGCCGTTTGCGAGGACCCGGCGGTGCATGCACAGACATTAGTATTTGGACCATGGAAGGTGACCGTCGGGTATGGACAGCCTCAATTTGGAGGCGGAGGACGCGGTAGTGCAGCAGCGGCTCCGAATCCGGACCCCACGGGGCGGGCCTTGGTGGCGCAGTTGGGGCCGGACGAATTTCTGGTCACCGGAGTCTCGGCACGTGTGGACTTTGGCCTCACGGATGCAACTAGCGGAAAACATCGTGCATACATCCGTGTGGAAGAAGGAAGCTACGTGGATGGAAAGTGGAAGATGGCACGGATTTGGAATGGCGACCAGACAGACTACGGCTTGAATTTCAAGAGCCTTCCGCAGGTGCTGCATGTGACGTTGATGACGTACTGAGGTGAATTGTGAGTAAGAGACCAATAAGCAGACGGACGTTTCTAGGGACAGCGGCAGCCGCGACAATTGCGGCACAGGTTAAGTTTGCCGGAGCACAAGATACGGCGAAGGCACACGCGGCGGAGGCGTGGCCGGAGAATGGCACGCTGATACCCGACGTGGGTTGGCGGCTGTGGGTGGACGAGAAGGCAGAGTGGAAACAGGATACGATCTTTCTGCCGGAGGATGTGACCAGCGATGCGGACGGCGTGGTGCTGGGTGCAGGCAAGGCTTTGCCAGTGAATGCGCCGACGGGCGGGTGGGGAGTACTGAAAGATGCGGCGGGGATTGGAGTGACGCTGCCGGGGACGGTGGAGCAGCACTTTTGGGACAAGTTCGGAGCGGGGGACGATGGAAAGCCGCGGTCGTATACACCGGATGAGTACCGCTACGCGGCGGACGATCCGGCACCGCAGAATGGCGCGTACTTCGGTGTGTCGTGGTGGTGGCGGGAGATTGAGATTCCAGTGTCGATGCAGGGCAAGCGCATCTTTCTGCATGTGCGCGGAGCGCGACTGCGTGCCGAGGTTTATCTGAACCAGAAGCTGGTGGGTTACTCGATCATGGAGGAGCTGCCGTTTGAGGCGGAGTTGACGGCGGTGGCGAAGCCGGGTGGGAAGAATGTGCTGGCAATCCGGATTACGAATCCATTTGGACGGCTGGACTGGATCGACGGGATGAATGCACAGTGGGGCGCGGTGAAGCTGTATCGGTCGCACGGGTTCGGCGGGCTGGATCGGGGGATGACGATCTCGGCGCATCACGGAGAGGTGCGGATTCGCGATCTGTGGGTACTCAATGGAAGGCGTGATCGCGAGATCGTAGTAAATGTTGTGATAAAACAGCTCCTGCGACCGGGATATCAGTTTGCGTCCGGCTTGTATCGTCACTTGCCACTGACGCAGGACAAAGCGGATGGACAGGTCGAAAGAAAAGGTGGGGTGGACGCGCCAGTTCCGAGCGTGGAGCTTCCTGAACAGCCTCTCGAATGGCAGGGACCGATTTCGGTCCAGATTCTCGATCCCGTAAGTGGCGAAGTAGTTGGGCGAAACCGGAGCGGCGATAATACTGGCTTTATCGATACCTCGGAAGAAACCTATATCACCACCATTCAGTGCGATCGAGCGAAAGTGTGGGACCTTGATGGACCGAAACTTTACCATCTGCGCGTGACAGTTGGTGGGACTGACACCCGCACGATCGCGTTTGGATTTAGGACGTTTGCGCCGGAGGGGTTGGGGACGAATGCGCTGTTTCGGTTGAATGGGCGTCGGATGAAGATTTATACGGCGATCTCTTGGGGGTATTGGGGGATCAACGGTATGTGGCCGACGCCGGAGTTGGCGGTGAAGGAGGTGACGCAGGCGAAGAAGCTGAACCTGACGTGCCTGAACTTCCATCGCAACCTGGCCAAGGAGGATGTGCTTCGCGCGCACGACCGGCTGGGGCTGCTGCGCTATATGGAGCCGGGCGCGGGCAAGATGGCCATTGGCGCGCTGCCCGCGGGCGTGCAGGCCAATGCGGCGTCGATTGTGATGGAGAAGCCCACCGCCGCGGCGGACAAGTTCGCGCAGCGTTACATGTTTACCAAGTGCGTGGAGATGGTGAAGGCCTTCCGCTCGCACCCGTCGGTGATTGAGTACTGCCTGCAGAACGAGATTGGCGCGGACCTGACGAACCCCGACACCATCGCGATACTGGAGGCGATGCGCGCCGAAGACCCCAGCCGGTGCATTGTGCTGAACGACGGATTTGTTGCTCCGCCGACGAAGGCCGCGCAGGCATGGTTTGCACCGTGGGACGACAAACTGCACCGCAGCGACGTGGAGGAGTGGGGCGGCTGGTGGAACCAGCACCAGGGCGCGGGCGACGAGTGGTACGACCAGTTTTATAAATCGCCCACGGACTTCACCTACAAATCGCCGGAGCGCAAGGCAATCAGCGAGTTTGGCGAAATGGAGGGTTGCGCCACGCCGGACAACCACTCGCTTATGCTCCATGAGTTGGCGGACCCGAAGGGCACGGGGATTGGCAACCAGCCCGCGAATACCAGCTACGACCTGGCCGACCATCGCGAGATTCTTGCGGCGTACGACAAATTCATCGACAAGTGGGGATTTCGTAGCGCGTTCCCGGCAACGGAGAAGCTGTGGCTCTCGCTGGGCAAGAAGTGCTACGACACATGGCAGAACTATCTGGAGAACGCGCGCATCAGCGACGAACTGGACTTTGCTGCGATCTCGGGCTGGGAGAGCACGGCGATTGAGAACCACTCGGGGATTGTAGACAATTTGCGGAACTTCAAGAGCGATCCTGGGCCAATTCGGGATACGCTGCTGCCGGTTAGGCCGGTGGCGAAGCAGCGGGCGATGTGTACCACGCAAGGCGAGTCCGCGACGTTCGACCTGTTCCTGCTGAACGACACGTCGAAGGCTGTGGCTGGCACGTTGAGTTTCAGCGCAGTGACGCCATCGGGCAAACTACTCAAGCTCGGCGAATTTCCTGCCCCCGCGCAGACGCCGGATGTCTTCTCGTATCTGGTGAAGGAGGCATTTGTTACGCCGCCGCTCACTGATGTTGGGATGTATCGCTTCAAGTTCGCGCTATCGAGTGCGCCGGGTGCAACACAGACGAAGGAGATCTTTGTTACTGGCGCTGTAGCAAAGAATCTTGCGCAGAAGCAGATCGCCGTATCGGGAATTTCTCCCGCGCTTCGCCAGCAATTGCAGAAGCTGGATGGCGTAACCGTCGAAGAGTTCAAAACTGGCGGAAGGTATAACGCGATCATCTCGGGCGGTGTGGTTACAGGAGCTGCCGCTACGCAGAATGCAGGCGAAACTACAGGCCAGGAGGCACCACCGGTGCGAGGAGCGCCGCGCAGACCACAGCAGCCGGGAGCGTTGGCGGATGGAATCATCGATGCGGTGAAGGCGGGAACGCCACTGCTTGCGATTCCGCAGACGGATGCGCTCTCCGACGGCGTGGCCAAGCAGCTCGCCGCGGCAGGGGCCTTTATCTACAACGGAGCGGTGGGCGACCTGCGCGCGCCATGGATGGGCAACTGGTACTTCGTGCGCAAACATCCGCTGTACGAGGGCATGCCGGTGGACCAGGCTATGGGGATTCACTACCAGGCCAAGGGGCAGGCGGCGAATGGGCTGCTGATCGACCGTGCGCCGGGCGGAGCCGAAGTGGAGATTATCGCCGCCTATTCGCGCGACCATTCGAGGGTTATTGGCGCGGGGACATTCACAACCAAGCTGGGCGCGGGCAAGGTGCTGTATCACCGCGTACCGGAGTTGCAGCCGGTACTGCAGCAGCAGTTTCTGGCCAATGCATTAAGGTGGCTGACGAGCTGAGATTTGGGGTTGTAATCCCACATCTCATAAGCAAGATGCGGGGGAACCCGCTTAGTTTGTGTGGTTGAGGTTCAGCTCTCACTATAAATCGGCCCAGGGCTAAAGCCCATGTATCCATTGGCTCTATTCAGGAGGCTGAAGCCTCCTGCTCCCTCCGGAATAGCAAGAAATATACCCATCACGACGAGACTGGGATGAACGGGACGCCCGATACTTGAGGTCAATCAGCAAAAGAGGCAGCCGCGATGGGCTGCCTCTTGTTATATACGGGTTGGTTGCTGCTTACTTCTTTGCAGCAGGTGTTGTGCGATGCGCTGGAGTAGCTGACTTGGTTGCGCTTGGCTTGGCCGCTGCCTTGGCTAGCACCACATCGCCATCCTTCATGATGATCTGAACCGGATTGGGGGTAAAGGAGTCGTACGTTCCGGTGAGGGTGACTGTTTGGCCAACTGCCGTAGCCGCAACAATTGCCTCTGCCTTGGCTTGTGCAGCTGCAACTTCCTTCTTATATGCGGTCTTTTGAGCAAGTGTTGCAGTTGGTTTGAGATCGGGAACAGGCTCGGGAGCTGCCATATTGAAGGTGAAGTCGGCAGTCTTGGCCTGTTGGGCATCGGTGGTGACCGCGACGGTCAATACAGTGGGTGAGGACGTGATGACAAGCGCACCAGGGATCTGCACAGACTTGCCCTTGATGGTATCCCATACCTTGGCTGCATCGTCCGGAGTACCGAACTGGAAGATCATCTCCTTGTCTTCCGTGGCCAGCGTCGACAGATCCGATGTACCAACGATGATGGCGTGAATTTTCTCTGCGGGTGTCAGCCCAGGCTTGATGGTTGCGAAGAAGCCGTCAGGCGGATTCAGATTGTTGGTGGCGGCGGCAACCATTGCATCATAGCCGTCGTCTCCGTCGTGGTACTTCTTATAGCAATACTTCGCTGTCGGAGACATCTGCGTCTTGAAGCTATCGGGCGCATATGCTACGGCTCGGCTTGCATAGAAAGAGCAGCTCAGATAATCGGGTGGCTTGGACTGGTAGTATGCCGAACCGAGGAAGAAGGTATCCTGCAGTACCTGGCCGGGGACTTTTGTGGCGGCCAGCGGCACAGCTGCGAGCTCTTTTTTATAGGCATCGATGGCGGTGGCGTTGTCATTTTTATTGAATGCGTCAAAACCGATGATGCTATAAAAAGACGGTGTCGCCGAGGCTTTGAGCGCCTGAAAGTCTGCATCCGGCATATCAGCAGGCTTGGGTGCTGCGAATGCAACAAGTGCCTTCTGCGCATAATCAGCGGCAACGTCCAGTGCCGCTTGCTTGGCTGCAGCATCGGTCAGGGCATCTGCGGCGGATTTGCGCAAAACAGCTTCTCCATAGAGTGCACGCAAATTATTGGGATCTAACTTGAGGATGCGGTCCGCCGTGTCCAGAGTCTTGGCCGCGTCAAACTGACTGTAGGCGGTCATCAGGATCACCATTGTACTGGCCCTAATTGCGGGGCATGCGGATGTAGGAAAGGCCGTGAGGTATGCCTCTATACCCGCTGCCTTGGCCTGAGGATTGCTCTGTCCCATTGCATTGTTGTAGGCCGTATATTCCGCATCGGGCAGTGCGCATGTTGCGGCTGCGGGCTGCGTACCAAGATTGACCGGCTGCGCAGCGGACGGAGCTGCAGGTGCGGCGGTCTGGGCAAACGTGCGCGACACACCCGATGTGATAACGACACAGGCCAGGAGGGTGGCTAAGACTACCTTCTTCATGCAAGACTCCTCATTTTTACAAATATGCCTGCCACCCGGTGGTCCCGGAGGTCAAGATGGTTCTCATATTCGTGCGTGGAACCAGTCTGCCCTTTTACCGCAGGAACAGTTGCGACCCACTTGTAGCTGATTATAGGAATCCCGAAGTTCCGTTGCAAGTTTCAGAGTAAAAAGGTGGTGAGGCGTCCAGAGCAGGCTCCGAGCCTATACGCGGCATATGGTACACCCCATATTCAGGATCAGGTGGGAGTGCTGTTTAGTGGTCCCTCTGCTTGTTATACTGTTTTGGTTCGGGCTGTATCCGCCGGTTGATATGCGGAGCGGCACTGGAGAAGACGATGAGCATTACCCCGCTACGCCCCGCTGCAATCGCACAGCATCCGCGCAGACTCACAGCCGCCACACTACTCCATAAAAAACTGGATAACCAACCCATCTCCGCGATAACCGCGTATGACTATCCAAGCGCACGCCTGGTAGACGAGGCGTGCATTGACATGGTGCTGGTGGGCGACTCGCTGGGAATGGTGGTACTGGGCTACGAGAACACCTTGTCTGTCACTATGGACGAGATGTTGTACCATACTCGCGCGGTTGCGCGCGGGATACGCCACGCCTTCCTGGTGGCCGACATGCCCTATGGCTCTTACCACACGTCTCTGCGCGACGCTGTACGCAACGGTCTCCGATTCATCCAGGAAGCAGGTGCGCAAGCCGTCAAGATTGAAGGTGGCAGAGTTCGCGCCAAGCTGGTGCGGCGACTGACGGAAGCCGAGGTCCCGGTGGTGGGCCACATTGGTCTCACTCCGCAATCGTTGCACAGCATGGGGGGATATCGCGTACAGGGCACGAGCATGGCGGCCTACGAGCGGCTATCGGCTGATGCGCTGGCACTGGAAGACGCGGGTGCCATCGCGCTGGTGCTGGAAGGCATACCGCGCGAACTGGCGGCCAGCATCACTGCACATAGTTCCATTCCTACCATTGGTATCGGAGCCGGTCCGGAGTGCGACGGGCAGATTCTGGTGTTCCATGATCTGTGTAATCTCACATTTTCTCAACCCGCAAAGTTCAGCCGGCAATACGCAGACGGAGCAGAATTCTTCGGGAGTGCGTTGTCTCGATACCGTGACGATGTTGCTGCCCGCCGCTTTCCGAACGATGCCGAAAGTTATCACCTGCCGCGCGAAGTGCAAGCCGCCCTGGAAGCCGCCCATCCTGTCGTCCGCAAAGCATAAGGACCGAATCAATATGCTGCTGTGCAAGACCGTAGCCGAGATGCACACCGCCTGCCGCACATTGCGGAACGCGGAACATACCCTGGGCTTTGTTCCTACGATGGGGGCACTGCATGCGGGACATCTATCGCTGGTTGCCGCCGCCCGCGCGCAGAACGACGCGGTTGTTGCGTCGATATTTGTGAACCCCATGCAGTTCGGTCCCAACGAGGACTACGAGGCCTATCCCCGCGATTACGACGAGGATTACCGCAAGCTGGAATCCTCCGGAGTCCATGTACTGTTTGCGCCATCTACCGAGGAGATGTTCCCACCCGGCAATACGGCCTATGTCGAGGCCGGCGAATTGGGTTCTCGTCTGGATGGTGCCTCGCGGCCCGGGCACTTCCGAGGTGTCGCCACTATCGTCGCGCGTCTCTTCCATATCGTTCAGCCAGACCGCGCCTACTTTGGCCAAAAAGACGCCGCGCAAGTTGCCGTGCTGCGTCGTATAGTTCGCGATCTCAACATTCCTGTGCAACTTGAAGTGTGCCCAATCGTACGAGAGAACGATGGCCTTGCACTGAGCTCGCGCAACCGGTATCTATCCCAAGACGAACGCCGCCGCGCCCTGATTCTTACACACGCTCTGGCCTCTGTGGAGGAGCTTGCGAAGCAGGGCGAGACCAAGACCAGAGTGCTGCGCGCAGCGATGATAAAAACATTTGCGGGTGACTCACATGTTCGAATGGATTACGCCGCAGTCGTCGATCCAGAGAGCTTGCTTCCGGTCGATGATATCTGCGGTGGGGCACTGGTTGCCGTCGCCGTATTCATAGGATCGACCCGCCTGATCGATAACCTGCTGCTTGCCCCCATCAGATAGCAGCATCGAAAGTTGCCGGGAACGTGATACCGTTGCAGCGGAGTCAAGCGTATGAATCTGCGTCAAATCTGTCTACTCCCGCTCATACTTGTCTTTTGTCATACTTTAACCGCTCAGCAACAGGCGGTAGCACGCCCCATCCAGATCGAATCGGGTAGGTTACTTGGCGTTATTACTCCCGATCAGAAGGTAATCGCGTACAAGGGCATTCCCTACGCCCAGCCACCGATTGGCGATCTACGCTGGCGCGCACCACGACCAGTCGAGAGATGGAAGAAGGTACGCCTCGCCAGCGAGTTTGGCTCGCACTGCATTCAGTTCCGCACCTGGCCCGACATGGTATTTCACGATCCTGGCAGCAGCGAGGATTGCCTCACACTAAACGTGTGGGCACCAGTCTCCACCGCAAAGCATGCTGCCCCGCTCCCCGTCATGGTCTGGATCTACGGCGGCGGCTACACCTCCGGAGGCCCCTCCGAGTCGCGCCAGGATGGTCAGTTCCTTGCGCATCGCGGTGTCATCGTTGTCAGCATGAACTACCGACTAGGCATCCTCGGGTTCTTCACGCACCCCGAACTAACCGCCGAGTCGCACTATCAGAGTTCTGGCAACTACGGCCTGATGGACCAAGCTTTCGCCATCTCCTGGGTGCGCCGTAATATAGCGTCCTTTGGCGGCGATCCGGGGAACATCACAATCTTTGGCGAATCTGCGGGTTCACAGTCGGTGACTGCCCTGATGGCCTCTCCCGTAGCCAAGGACCTCTTCAGCAAAGCTATCGGCGAGAGCGGCGCAGGTTTCTATAGCAATAGCAATACCCTTCGTCCCCGACAAGAGGCGGAGGCCAACAACGTGGCCTGGGCCGAACGGGTCTTCGGCTCCAGCAAGATCTCCACCCTGCGCAGCCTCGCCACCGATGAGCTACTTAAAGCCTCGACCGCCAAGACTACGCCTCCGCCACCCTATTTTGGGCCCGTGGTCGATGGCTACTTTCTGCCGGATAGCCAACCGCACATCTACGCGGAGAGTAAGCAGGCACATATCCCCGTACTGGGCGGATGGAACGCCAATGAGAGTCGGTCCTCTACACCGCCCACCGCCGTGAGCTTTTCCGCCCAAGCACAAACCGAATTCGGCCCCGATGCATTGAAATTCTTAGATGTATATCCTGCTGCCAATGACGCTGAAGCCGTCCGCTCCGCCAACGACTACGCAGGCGATAAGTTCATTGCATTCTCTACCTGGGCGTGGCTTGAAGCCCAGACAAAGACCGGTGGCGCGCCCGTCTATCGCTACTTCCTCGATTTGGGATCTCCCGGAGACCGTAATCACCCAGCTAGCATGGGGGCCTTCCACTCGGATGACATCGAGTACATATTCGGCACGCTCGATTCACGAAAGGAGATGGCTATCCGCCCCGAAGACCGCGCTCTGAGCGAGCTGATGGGCACTTACTGGACCAACTTCGCCAAGACCGGCGATCCAAACCGGCCCGGCCTTCCCCAATGGCCCACCTACAACGCCACTGGCGGCTGGCAGGTGATGCATCTGGATGCGACACCCATCGCCAAACCTGATGCATTCCGCGATCGGGATCTTTTTCTCGACCAGGAATGGGGCAGCAAGGCTGCAAGGTAGTTTCACTGCTGTTTTTACTGGCAAAATGACCCGGTACTCTATCCCGCGCTAGTCCACAGGTCGTGCAGGTGCACCACGCCTAGCGCTTCGCCCTGCGTTCCGACCACAATTAGCGAAGTAATTTTGCGCTCCTCCATCAGTGCCAGCGCCTCGCCTGCGAAGGCAGATGGCGAAATAGTCACTGGATGCGCATTCATAATCTCGCCGGCCGTATGAGCTAGCGCGTTTTGCCCATCGTGCTCCAGTAGGCGGCGCAAGTCTCCATCTGAGATCATTCCTAGAAGCATGCTCTTCTCACCAAGGACAGTGGTCATCCCCAGCTTTTTGTGCGACATTTCATGAATTACTTGAACCATAGGTGTAACTAAAGACACCTGTGGAAGCGCGTCACCGGAATGCATCAATTCGTTCACGCGCGATAGTCTCCTCCCAAGCCGTCCGCCAGCATGTAACCTGGCAAAATCCTCCGCAGCAAAGCCTCGGCTTCGACTTACCTCCAATGCCAGAGCATCGCCCAGCGCCAGCATGACGGTAGTTGAGGTTGTCGGGGCAAGATTCAGCTCACCGGCCTCCGACGCAACGCTTGTATCGAGCCACAAAGCGCTAGCCTTAGCCAGCGTCGAGCATCCCTCTCCGCACAGACAGATGAGCGTACACCCCATTCGCATTAGAGCAGGTAGTAGAGCAAGCAGTTCCTCGGTCTCGCCGCTAGTGGAAAGCGCAACCGCCAGATCACCCTGCGTAATTGTGCCGAGATCACCATGCAGCGCTTCGGCCGGATGCAGAAAGTGAGCGGGCGTACCGGTAGAACACAAGGTGGCCGCGATTTTGCGCGCGATCAGACCGCTCTTACCCATACCTAGCAGGATGACGCGGTTCCTTCTATTTGCCGTCTCAGCAAGCAACTGGACTGCGCGCGCAAATGGGGCGAGCATAGGACCATCCAACCTAATCGCCAATTCCAATAAAGCACGCGCCTCCGTGCGGACCATCTCAGACGGATGTGTGCGTTGAGGTTGTTGCATGCGTTGAGTTTGCGCCGGGATCGCCATGTAGATGTAAGACCATTTCGATGCTAGCAGAGGTAGGCCTCGATATCGAGCCTATAGCAGCTTGTATCCTGGACAAAGGAGGGTTGACGCATCCAAAGCCTTCGGTGTTCTACTTCTAATCATGAATGCAATTCTAAGATCGTGTCGCCAACTGCTTGTCTTTCTCATGCTTCTGATTGCTGTCGCATGGATCTCTGGCGAAGGGTTTCAGTGGTTACTCCGCTGGCGCGCTGAACGGCTGCTTACCGATATTCGCTCACTGGATATTGGTCACAGCGGATGGCCGGATGCTCAGAAACTAATGAGGAGATGGGGCCAGTGGAGTGTCCCGACGGCAAGTTGTACCGCGGAATCATGCGCCTACCAGATCAATCTGGATCAGACGCTTCTACCCTTCCTGGGAGGCACTCCTGATAAAGGCGCAAAGAACTGGTTGCCTAAGATGGTAGGGCATATAGGACTGCGTAGTGCCGCAGCCCGAGCCGGATTTACCGTACAGCACAATGTAGTGACGGAGAAGTGGTTCGGCGAACAGGTGACACTGCCTATAGAAGATTGGAACTCTAACGAAGCATATATTCCCTACCTATCTGTTTCATCACGGGATAGCTCCAAATTTCACGAGCATCCACGCGATCCGGACCAACTATATCCCAATCGACTGGTTCGGACTTATCCGCACGGCATGAACGCTAGTTTTGCCTCTGACGAAGAGCCTGCCGAACAGGCACTTCTGATGGACTATCGGTTCAACTGTATTACGGAAATCCGACCGTGTCGCAACGTTATTGACATTCTCCCCGAAGGCTGGCGAACCCAGCAGGAGGAGCAGCAACGGGCCATCACACGGTAAACTTATACGAGTGTGGGCATGTGTGTCGCGCTGGCCCGGAAGGATGACCTCGAAGTGATGCGAAGAGCTCTATTGCTGATGATCCTGGCCGCAGGAGTCGCGCTTGTAGCGTGGTCTGGTTGGCATAACCTTCGAGAGCGCCGCAACCTTCTTAAGGCGGAACAGGATCGCCGCGTCGACCTTATACCCAACACGCAGAGCGCAGCTTCCGACGATTCCACTACCGGCGAATCTCCACTGAAAGGCAAGTATGCGCCCGCCTTTACACTGGATGATCTCGACGGACAGAAAGTGTCATTAAGTGACTTCAAAGGTCACCCTCTTCTAATCAACTACTGGGGCACCTACTGTGCTCCTTGCAAGATCGAGATGCCCTGGTTACAGGAGTTCAGTAAGAAATATGCAGCCGATGGTTTCCATGTTGTCGGAATCACTTACGACTCCGAGGTTGGCCATGACACCATTGCCAAAGATACGAAGCAGCTTGGAGTTACCTACCCGATCCTGCTCTCCAACTCCAAAGTGGAGGACGCCTATCTCCGCGGCACCGAAGTGCTACCCATGTCGTTTTATGTGGATAAGGCGGGCAAAGTGATTGAGGTGAGCGCCGGTCTGGGCAGCAAAGACCAATTAGAGTCCATGGTGAAAGAGATTATTGCGGCAGGCAGCCAATGAGACCGACCCTATTTACGCTTGGGCTGCTAGCTGCCGTGGTGCTTTCTCCCGGTGCTACTGCTATGTATTGTGGAGCTCAACTTAACATGAGCTCACCGGCGGCTCCCAAGGCGTATGTGCTGTACGCCGCGGAGCCTCAGTCTGTTGCTGCCAACAAGCAAGCTGAGCTGAAGATTCGCTTCCAGATTGTGCAGGGATTCCATATTAACTCACATACACCGAAGTCGAAGTTCATGATTCCTACTGCGTTGACACTGCAGCCGGCAACAGGAGTGAAACCGGGTACACCGGAATTCCCTGTAGGACAGCTTTTTAGCTTTACATTCGATCCAAACGAAAAAGTAGATGTGTACGCGGGTAGCTTCACGGTGAAGTTGCCAGTAGTTGCAGCGGCAGGAGAGCATTCGATGGACGCGACTTTAAAGTATCAAGCCTGCGATAGCGCTTCCTGCTATCCACCGAAGACGCTGCCGGTGAAGATTCTGTTTACCGCGAGATAACGCGTCGCACAGCGAAAAAGGGTTGCCATACCATATTCCGCACATGTGTCAGGACTATGCGAAAGCGGGCCTGTGCTGTTTCAATGGGAATAGAAGATTTGCAAATAGATTGGCGGAAGACGAATGGAAGAGTTTAGAAGGCTGACGCGGCTGCCCGCGTATGTATTCAACATCACCGGCGAATTGAAAGCCTCTGCCCGCAAACGAGGCGAAGACATCATCGACTTCGGCATGGGTAACCCTGATGGGGCAACTCCGAAGCACATCGTGGACAAACTGATCGAGGCAGCACAGAAAACAGCGACTCATCGCTACTCGCTGTCGCGTGGGTTACCTCGGCTGCGCAAGGCTATCTGCGACTGGTACCAACGACGTTATGCAGTCGATCTCGACCCGGAGACAGAAGCCATCGTTACCATCGGCTCGAAGGAGGGCATCGCTCACTTATGTCTGGCTATGCTTGACCACGAAGACACGGTCGCGGTGCCCAACCCCAGCTATCCCATCCACATCTTTGGGCCTGTGATTGCAGGGTCGAAGATTCAGACCATTGCGTTGGAAGACACGGATGAGGCGACGCTAATCGAGACGCTTGAGCGTGAACTTCCCATTATGAATCCGCGGCCCAAGATGCTGATCCTGAACTTTCCGGCCAATCCAACCACGCAGTGCGTCGATCTTAGCTTTTTTGAGCGGTTGGTTCCGTTATGCAAGGACCTGGGCATATACATCATCCACGACTTGGCCTACGCAGATCTGGTATTCGACGGTTATCGCGCGCCAAGCATTCTAGAGGTTCCGGGCGCAAAAGATATCTCCGTGGAGTTCTTCACCCTGTCGAAGAGCTACAACATGCCTGGATGGCGTGTTGGCTTTATGGTGGGTAACAAGAAGCTGGTCGCCGCGCTGGGGCGCATCAAGAGCTACTTCGACTATGGGACATTTACGCCGATTCAGGTGGCATCAATTGCCGCACTGGATGGTCCGCAGCAGTGCGTTCTGGACATTGTTGCCAACTACAAGTCGCGTCGCGACGTGCTGGTTACGGGCATGAACAACCTCGGCTGGCCGGTGGAATCGCCCAAGGCAACCATGTTCGTGTGGGCCAAGATTCCGGAGCAGTTCCGCGCCATGGGATCGCTGGATTTCTCTAAGAAATTATTGATCGATGCCAAAACCGCTGTCAGCCCCGGCATTGGATTTGGAGATCATGGCGACGCCTTCGTACGCTTCGCGCTGATCGAGAACGAAGAGCGCACGCGGCAGGCGCTGCGAGGGATGAAGCAGATGTTCAAGGCAGGCTAAAACCCCTTTATAGAACTGGCGAATTATTGCCGAGCATCGCCTTGCGGATCACTTTGATGGGAGCAAAGCCCTGGCGCATGAAGTCGTCGTGGAACTGTTGCAGGCTGAACGCAGCACCCTGCTTGGCCTTCACATCCTCGCGCAGCTTCATAATCTCTAACTTGCCCAGCGTGTAGTAGAGATAGGTTGGGTCGCTAGTTCCACGCTTTGTCTCCACGTCGGCGATCTCTCGCGTCTGGTAGCCCTGGTTCACGAAGAAGTCCTCGGCCTGTTGCAGCGTCCACTTCCCTTCCGGCTCGCCCTGGCCGGTGTGCAGCTTAATGGAGTTGACGAAGCGTGCGTCGCGCAGCAGCGCATCCATGAGCTGCCCCAGGCGGATTAGTCGCGCCTGCCGGACCTGCTCCGCTGTTGCGCCCGCCGGTGCAGCCGCGTATCCCTGGTCCAGCATCATCTGTTCGCAGTAGTGTGCCCAGCCCTCGACGTTGGTGTTGGCACCGAGCAGTTTGCGAATCTTGCTGCCGAACTGCGGCGTCCATAAAAACTGCACGTAGTGACCGGGATACGCCTCATGCACGCTGGTGGAGACGATGGTGCCGACGTTGAACTGTGCCATATGTCCGGCAATGTGCTCAGCCGTCCAGTCCTTCTCCGGCAGGGTCACATTGAAGTAGGCCTTGGTGGAGTGTGTCTCGAACGGGCCAGGCGCATCCATCGAAGCAAAGGTGGTCGCGCGCATGAACGGCGGCGTGTCCTCCAGCGTGGGCTGCACATCGCTGGGGATTGTGATGATGTGGTTGGTGCGTATAAAAGATACGAGCGAATCAATGGTCTGATGGAATGTATTCAGGAGTTGGTCAGGCGGGGGATACAGCCCTTGCAGTTCTTTCAACTCCTGCTGTGGCGTTTTGGTGGGATCAATCTGCTTGGCTACGCTGGCAAACTCCGCCTGGTTCTTGTGTAGGTCGTCCAACGCTATTTGCAGAAGGCGATCCAGCGGGATATCCACCATCTCGTCGTAGGTCAACTTTTTGGCAAAGGTATCCGCTCCCAGGCGATAGTCCCCATTGGAGCGTGGCAGTAGGTCGCTCTTCATCCACGCGCCGTAGCTCTTGAGCGCCGCGATGACTGCAGTATTCGTTTTGGCAAACTCCGCCTTGGTGGCAGTATCGGTCGCCGCATCCGGCCCAGATAGAAACGCGCTGGGCACATCGTTCTGGAAGAAGCTGACGTCACCGTCGATCTGCTCGAGAGCTATCTCGGTGGAGATTCGCGCCGGATTCTTCAGGTTCTTGCACGCCTCCAACAGCGCCTGCGGCATCTTCTTCTCGCGTTCCACCAGGGCGCGCAGCCGAGTGTCGGTTGACGCGTATGGCCGCTCCATAATGACGAAGGCTGAGCCGGTGATCCCCGACGAGTAGTTGTCCGGGTTCTTCTCCCATCCGCGGATTACCTCCAGCGACAGCAACTGCGAGCGAATGTTGTTGAGTAGAATGTCGCGGTCCGCCGCCTGCGGTGCGTCCAGCGCGCCAGAGTCGATCACCTCCACCTTTTTCTCGTACTCGTGTAGCGCGGCGACCTCGCGCGCTACCTCCGCGGCCGAGTAGTCCTCCAACTGCGAGTCGTACTGGTGTAGACCTGCGGCAGTCCCGCTGGTTGGCGAGAATTTGAAATAAACCTCGGAGAAGAACTGGTCCGAGAGCGCGCTGAAGGTCTGCCGCGCTCCGTCTGCGGAGAGACGTTGCGCGTGTGTGGCGGGGGTAAGCATAAGAGCTAGGAGGAGGACCGTGGCTGGGAGTTTGTTGGTCATCGTCATGCTGAAAGTTTACGGGAAAACGGTCAGTAGATCGAATTGCCGACTTCCCAAGTCAGGCGATTATTGCGTGATGAAAAGTGCTTTCGTAATATAAGCGGCAGGTTCCGGGAGGACGGAGGCATCTTGAAACGAGCAGCTGCTCTTCTCGAAGTGCTCGGAGTCTATCTGGCTGCGGGAGCACTCGAAGACAAAATCATCGAGTCGCTCTCCCGTTGGCGAGCCTTTTCAGTTGCGAATCCTTTCGCTCTGCTCACGAACCATACGACAAACGCGGAGTTGTTGCTCGCGAGCCGTCAGCTGTTGTTGATCTGGGCTCTTCAGTATGGATCTTACTTCCTGCTGATAATCCCGTTGAATTGGTGGTACCGCCGACGCGGCCCGATGGCCTACGGGCTCACCCGTGCGGGCCGTTCCTGGGTTTGGCTCTGTTTCGCGGGATTCACCGCAGCCTGCTTCTCAGAATGTCCGGCGCTGGTTCACTCGCTGGTGGACGCCGTTCATCCCCTTGGTGCGATGGTGCCCTGGCGGCAGGCGTTCTTTGACATGTCATGGCGTAGATGGCAGTTCTGGCTCTTCGCGGGGGTATTCAGCTATGCGGTGGTCCCGGTTCTGGAAGAGCTGCTTTTCCGTGGGTACTATCAGCGCCGGTTGGCCGAAGACTGGGGCGATGCTCCCGCAATCCTGGGCACGTCTTGCCTCTTTGTATTTGCGCACAAACAATATCTCATTGCCAATGCCTACAACATCACCATGATTGCAAGCCTGTTTTGTCTCGCCCTGGGATTGGGGACCGTCTTCGCCTACACCCGTTCTCTGGTTCCATCCATGATTGCCCACGCAATTATCAACATTCCCATGTCGCCCAGATGGCAAATGGCAACTCTGATCGTGTTCCTCCTAGGGTTTCTGATCACCGTTCGTGTCGGAACCCGAGCCATCAAGCAAGTCTTCAGACACCCATCTCCCGGTTCTTGCGCCCTACTGGCACTTGTGGGGTCCGTGTACGTTATTACCTCGGAGCATTTTGTATTCATGACAACGATCGCAATCGCGTTGCTCGCAGTAGCAGCGGGACTCGAGTGGAAAGATCGAGGAAGTGGAACCTCACTCAACGCGTTGACCTAACATGCATGCGCAGGCCGCGGGTACGGCTTTCGTCGTCGGAAACGTGCTATTCGGATGCTCTTGCGTTGTGATCATAAAGACGTCGGTAACTTCAGTCATTAAATTCAACTTAACCCGCACCTGACTGCTATACGGATTGACAGTGCAATTTTAAAGCTGCTAGTTTCACCTCGCTTAATTCACCGCGCTTCGATCCGCACTGTACTCTCCGGGAGACACTTATGCCAGCATCACCCGTATCGCGCCGCAGCTTTCTGAGCGGCTCCGCAGCCTCCGCTGTGGCCTTGACAGCCGCCACTGCTACTTCCCTCACCAACCCAGCGGATGCGGCAGCGCAGGCTGCAGGCGTCAAGCGGGGCGACCTGCCTGACCTGACAATCAAGGAGGTCAAAGTTTATGTGATCAACCGTGTGTCTACACGTCCTGCTGCACCAGTCACATCGACGCCGACGGGAGCGATAGCGGCCCTCAGGGCACCAGCGACTGAGCAGGTAGCCTCCATTGTGACCAACAGTGGGATTGAAGGCAACTACAGCCTGGATGCCCGCTACTTCCATACGAACTGGAGCAACCTGGGCTGGTTGGATTACGCCAAGCGGATATTGCCGGGTAAGAGCGTAATGGACCTGCCACAGTTCACCTCGCAGTGGGAGCCGGATCAACGTCGCGTGGGACAACTGAGCTACGCCTCGGCCATCGATAACTGTCTCTGGGACATCCTGGGCAAGGCGGTGGGCCTGCCGACGTACCGAATCCTCGGTGCTTATCGCAATCGCGTAATGGCATACGGAAGCTCGCAGCATCATCCCAGGCTGGAAGACTTTGTAGACGAGGTGAAGCGATGCAAGGCCGCCGGGTTCAAGGCATACAAGATCCATCCGCCGGGAGGAAGCGAGCCAAACCCGGACAATTACAAGCTGGACATGGAGATATGCACGGCTGTGCGACAAGCTGTAGGCGACGATTTCTCACTTCTGCTGGACCCAGTGGGTGCTTATGACCGTCCTCAGGCGTTTCAGGTGGGACGACTGCTGGACAAGCTGGGGTATGTCGCTTTCGAGGACCCCCTACCCACATCGGACATCGACGGACTGGCAGAACTTTGCACTAAGGTGGATGTACCGATTCACATTGGGGAGTTTATCGATTCTCCCTACCACTACTCGGAGTACATTCGGCGTGGAGCGACGGACGCGGTGCGGTTCATAGTGGACAACATCGGCGGTATCAGCAGCGGTATGAAGGTGGGACGGCTTGCTGAGTGCTTCCAGTTACCATGCGTACCCCATAACTGGGGTAATGTGTTCGACCATGCCGTCCACTTCCAGTGTGAGTTGGCTATGCCGAACGCACCCTGGTTTGAGAAAACGATGCCGCAGGCTGGAGTTGCCGATTTGCAAGGAGCCGCCGATCTGCCCTACGTCAAAGACAGCTTCCGGGTGCAGCCTGATGGCTACATATACGCTTCCACCAAGCCAGGCCTTGGATGCGAGATCGACCATGACGTATTGGACAAGATGCTGGTGCGAATAGACACATAGCGAAATATGCAGATAAGGGGTCCCAAATGGAGGTGTAGCCTAATTGGTAGATCAATTTCCAGCATTTAGGCTTGACTCCTAACCAATTCGGCACTAGGCTTATTGTGTGGCTAGACTCCCTTCGGGTTGAGTCAGACACAACGAAGTCCACCCACTTCGTTGCATTACCGGAATACCCACGCAACAGCCCCCACCGCGCTGCGTGGGTTTCCTTTTTAAGCCTCTTGTTATCTGAGGTCTGACTAAGTACGATCAAACATTTGCCGGCCGGACTTGACGGGAAACTGGTAATTCGGTACTCTCTACTCATGGGATTGGTGTATAGCGCAACCTGTATGTGTCTCTGTTGCCTCTGTTGTATGGGCAAGAGACGCTGCTGCGCTGGTGCATTCCCCCTCTAGGCAAATTTAGAAATAGAGCCTTAGACATTCAGGAGCCCACGTATCAGCGCAAAGCGCGATATGTGGGTTTTTTATTTGTACCCCACACAAGATCAGCCAGACATACCAAACGGGATTGATTAGCACTCAGGAGCATGATGGCAAACCCAGAAACAAGCCGCCCCGCACAAGCCCACACTTCGTACCGGTTGCCTTTCAACGTTGACCTTATTGCGGTCGGCATTGGGCTAGCGTTGGCCGTTCTGATCCGTCTCGGCATCATCCACCAGATCAGCTTCTAAGTTCCTTCCGCTACCTTGTAAGCGGCACATACATACTCCTCCCCCTGAATTTGCAAATACTCGAACTATGTCAACGCATACCATTCCGATGCCCCTCGCCGCCGAAGCCCAGCACAGGCCGACGAGCCTGATTGCCACACTGCCTGGTATCGCATTGCTCTTTACCATCGGAGTACTGGGTAAGTTAATGGAGAGCGCTGGCACTATTGTACGAACCGAGTACCACATGCCGTTCCCGCAAATTGAGTACGTGTTGTGGGCCATATTACTGGGTCTTCTTGTCTCCAACACACTGGGTATCGCTACCCTTTTTCGTCCCGGAGTGGCAACCTACGAACTTTGGCTCAAGCTGGGAATTGTTCTGGTGGGAGCGCGCTTCCTGCTACAGGATGTGCTGCACATTGGCGGACTCTCCTTACTGCTGGTCGCAGTCGAACTAGTTTTATCACTATCCGTAATGACGCTTCTGGGCCGCATCTTTCGTCTGCCCCCCAAACTTACTAGCCTGCTTGCCATCGGCTCGTCGATCTGCGGAGTCACCGCAATTATGGCTGCCCAGGGTGCGATCAATCCCGACGAAGAAGATACCACCACCTCCATTGCCGCCATACTCACGCTTGGCGCCATTGCGCTATTAACCTTTCCCGCTATTGGGCACCTGCTGCGTATGAGCCAGCAGGCTTATGGAATGTGGGCAGGCTTGGCAGTAGACAATACTGCGGAGTCCATTGTTACCGGCTCACTGTTTGGACAGGATGCAGGCCGCTGGGCCATTCTGGCTAAGACGGCTCGCTCCTCATTCATCGGCTTCGTGGTCCTCGGCTACGCTGTTTACTGGGCTTCGCGTGGACAGGCGGCGGTGGTGGAGCACAAGGTGTACTTCCTGTGGCAGAAGTTTCCCAAATTCATACTTGGCTTCCTTGCCATTTCGTTCCTTGCCACTGCGGGCTTTTTCACAAAGCAGCAACTCGGCAGTCTCTCCAACCTCTCACAGTGGGCCTTTTTGCCAGCCTTCGCTGGGGTCGGACTGCGCACCAATTTGAAGGATCTAGTAGGCCAGGGTTGGCGTCCACTGGTCGTCGGTGTGCTTGGCGAAGTTTTTATTGCCATCATCACGCTTGGCCTGGTTTTCTGGAGCTACAACCATGGAGTCACACGATGACTTCAGCCCGCTTCATTCCTGCCTCAACCTGTTGTTGTCGCGCCTAGCGAGAACACTGCCGCAGCACACGAATCCACCACAAAGTCTAGCGACATAACGACACGCCGAATCTGCGCGCTAACACACATTTACAGGAGAACAGCATGTTCCGACGCACTCGTATCGCCTTGTCCCTAACAATTACCATCCTTTTCGGTCTCAGCCTGAACTCAGCAAAGGCGCAGGTTGTCGGCGGGACCATATCCGGCAGTGTCACTGACGCAACAGGCGCAGCCGTTCCCAATGCTTCAGTGCTAGTGCATAACGACGAAACAGGTAACGAGCGCCACTTGCAGACTGGTCCAGATGGGCGATATGCCGCGCCCTCCATCCCGGTTGGGTCTTACACCATCACCGTGGACGCTAACGGATTCAACCAGCAGTCTCGCTCCGGAGTTGCTCTCTCTATCGGGCAATCGCAGAGCATTAACCTCTCACTGTCACTCAGTGGCGTAGCTCAAACGGTTACTGTTGTAGATCGACCTCCCGTGGTCAACCTGACGACCCAGCAGACTGCGGGCCTGGTGGACGAGCGTCAAGTAAAGGAACTTCCGCTGAATGGGCGTAGTTACGATCAACTCATCACGTTAAACCCGGCGACCGTGAACTACACAGCGCAGCGCAGCGGAACCATCGGCACGTCGAACTCCTCGGTGGGAAATATGTTCGCCGTCTCCGGTCGCCGACCTCAGGACAATCTCTACCTGCTGAACGGTGTCGAGTACACGGGAGCTTCGCTAATCAACGTAACTCCTGGCGGGACGTCTGGCCAACTACTGGGTGTCGAGGCCGTCCGTGAGTTTAACGTCATCACCGACACCTACTCAGCCTCCTATGGCAAGCGTCAGGGAGCGCAGGTTTCCATCGTTACCGCAGGAGGGACCAATATTTTCCATGGGTCACTCTACGAGTTCCTGCGAAATTCCTTCTTTGACGCACGCAACTACTTTGATCCTGCCCGTATTCCGGAATTTCAACGCAACAACTTCGGTGGGTCGCTGGGCGGGCCAATCAGGAAAGATAAGCTATTTATATTTGCCAACTATGAGGGTTACCGCCAGAACCTGGGTATCTCAGACGTTACATTCGTTCCCGATAACAACGCTCGCAACGGACTCGTTCCCAACGCAACTACGGGGGTTCTGACACCGGTAATTCTTGGATCGGGCGTTTCTGGGCTACTAAATCTTTGGCCGGTACAGAATGGCCCTGAACTGTATAGCTCCACTGGCCAACCCACTGGTATCGCAGAGGCATTTTCCAGTCCAACCCAACACATCCGTGAAGATTTCGGTACCACACGCTTCGATGCCAACCTTACGCCCAACGACCTCCTCTTCGCTGTCTACACCATTGACGATTCCATTGCTCACACCCCCACCCAGGATCCATATTCGCTGGTTGCGGAAAACCTCCGCGAGCAGGTTGCAAGCACGCAGGAACAGCATGTATTCTCGCCGAGCCTGTTGAATACAGGCCGCATTGGCATCTCGCGCGCAAGCTTCTATTTTCTCGGCTCGATTCCTGCTAACATTCAGGCCGTCACACCCACATTCCTCGCTGGCAAGCCCACCGGCGCAGTCGTGATCGCCGGTTCAACCGCATCCAACGGCGCATCTGTCATCACTACAGCGGGCGCTAACGTCGGGTCCAACAACGGAACCACGCGCAACTTATTTACCTTTGACGATCACATCTACTATTCGCGTGGGCGGCAGCAGATCGAAGCTGGCGGCTGGCTCCAACTCCTCGAATCCAATGACAACCTTGCGCAGGACCAGTATGGACAGGCCAGCTTCGCCTCACTCACAACATTTCTGCAAGGAAC
>Ga0316220_1000793_pt1 | contig 41093 bp, 35 predicted proteins | sample TBH18005metaG_FD_203632 | JGI IMG/M metagenome (GOLD analysis project Ga0316220, IMG submission 203632) | Freshwater microbial communities from Trout Bog Lake, Wisconsin, USA - TBH18005 | ecosystem: Environmental > Aquatic > Freshwater > Lake > Hypolimnion/Profundal zone | place: USA: Wisconsin... | reverse complement strand
CACGGATGAAACCTATCCGTGTTCATTCGTGTACTCCGTGGTTGATCGGTTGAATGCGAGCTTCTTGAGCGAAGATGCCTTTGGCGGGGCGCCAAAGGCCGCACGCGAGGGCGCGTGCGCTCCCCAGAGCCCGGTCTCCGACGTTCTCGCAAGAATCGGCGGGTCAATAATAGAAGAAAATTTGTCCTGCGCCCGTAAGAAAACGGCGTCGGGCCGCAACTCTGGGGAGCACACGCGCCCTCGCGTGTTGAAGTCGGCGCCCTCGCCGGCGTGAACTTTTGCTTCATCGAAACCACGGATTTCACGGATTGGCACGGATGAAACCTATCCGTGTTCATTCGTGTAATCCGTGGTTACTCGGTTGAATGCGAGCTTCTTGAGAAGTTGCCTTTGGCGGGGCGCCAAAGGCCGCACGCGAGGGCGCGTGCGCTCCCCAGAGCCCGGTCTCCAACGTTCTCGCAAGAATCGGCGGGTCAATAATAGAACACCCCACGGATCGTCTGATTGCATGATTATCGCCTCGCTCCTTAAAAATCTGCGTTCATCTGCGTAATCTGCGGACCTTCTTCTTCCGCGGACGTTTCCGTTTGTGCTTTCCCTGCTTTCTGGAGCACACTCACGCCCAATGTTTGAACTGCTTGCCACCGACCCGGCGACCAAGGCGCGCCGGGGCCGCCTGACGACCCGCCACGGCGTCATCGAAACACCTATTTTCATGCCCGTCGGAACCCAGGGCACGGTCAAGGCGGTCAGCCCGCGGGAACTGCGCGAGATGAACGCGCAGGTCATTCTCGGGAACACCTATCACCTTTTCGTCCGGCCCGGCATGAACGTCATGCGCCATTTCGGCGGACTTCACGCTTTCATGCGGTGGAACGGGCCGATCCTCACCGACAGCGGCGGTTATCAGGTGTTCTCGCTGGCGAAACTGCGGAAGATCACCGAGGAAGGGGTGCATTTTCAGAATCATCTGGACGGCAGTCCGTGCTTCATCGGGCCGGAGACTGCCATGGACATCCAGGCGGATCTCGGCTCGGACATCGCCATGGCCTTCGATGAATGCCCCCCCTACCCTTGCGAGTACGACTACGCGGCGCGCAGCCTGGAGCGCACGCTGCGGTGGGCACAACGCTGCCGGGACTGGGCGTTGCGACGGGACGCGCGGGGGGAAACGCGCGGGGCTGTTTTCGGCATCGTTCAAGGCGCGACGTATGCGGACCTGCGGAAGCTGAGCGCGGAGTCCTTGGTGGCAATGGATTTCGAAGGCTACGCAGTCGGCGGCGTGAGCGTCGGGGAGACCGAAGCCGAGATGATGGCAGCCATCGAGGCGAGCGAACCATTCCTGCCGCCCGACAAACCCCGTTACGCCATGGGCCTGGGAACACCGCCACAAATGCTCGAAATGATTGCGCGCGGAGTGGACATGTTCGACTGCGTCCTGCCGACCCGCATCGCCCGCAACGGCACCGCGTTTACGGCTTCGGGTACCGTGAACCTGAAAAACAGCCCGTTTTCCACGGATAAAGGACCGATCGAAGAGGGATGCGCCTGCCCCGCATGCGCGGAGTTCTCCCGTGGGTACCTCCGGCACCTGATTAAGGCGGAGGAAATCCTCGGGCTGCGATTGGTAACGCTGCACAACCTGCACTTTTACCTGAACCTGATGGCGGAAGCTCGCAAGGCGATCGAACAAAACCGCTTTGACGGATTCCGGCGCGAGTTCGTGGCCAATTACCGGGCATGGCCCGGCGAGAGCGGCAACGCTGGAGAATAAATTATTAAAAAAGGACGCTTTATTCGCTTTACACGACATTCAAACTTCAGTTTAACTTCGTGTGCACAACAGCCCATCATTTCCCGGTCATGAACAGCAAGTACACCGCTTTTCGATGTCCCGAAGATTTGCTCCAAAAAGCAAAAATCCGGGCCAAGCAAGACCGTCGTTCTCTCAGCAACTACCTCATCACGCTCATCGATCGGGATGTGGCCAGGCTGGATGAGACCGCCATCTTGGAGAACGGGGATGGTGCCGAAGACGAGGAAGCCCGGCAGTAATCGCCACTCCCGTCGGTCCGAAACCGCAACCTTCCTGAGAGAACACTATGAACGTCCTGATCCTCGCCGCGGGATACGCCACCCGGCTCTATCCCCTCACCCTCAACAAGGCCAAGCCGCTGCTGGAAGTCGCTGGCAAACCGATGATTGAGTGGGTGCTCGACAACCTCGCCCCCATTCCGGACATCGACAACGTTTTCGTCGTCACCAACAACAAGTTCGCCGCCGACTTCCAGGCCTGGGCGGACACCTACAGCCGCACCCAGCCGAAGCTGCATTTCACGATCGTCAACGACGGCTCAACCTGCGATACCGATAAACTGGGCGCCATCGGGGACATTAATCTGGTCATCGAAAAACAGAAGCTGCTCGGTTCCGAGTTGGTCGTCGTGGCGGGTGACAACCTCTTCAGCGAATCGTTGGAAAACTTCGGGCGTTTTGTCAAGGGTCGCGCGGCCGTCCTCGCCACCTACGACGTGGGCGATCTTGAGGCGATCCGAAAATACAACGCCATCGACGTCGATGCCGCCGGAGTGATCACCCATTTCGAGGAGAAACCGACGCACCCCAAGAGCACAAACACCGGCATCGCTCTCTACTATTTCGCGCCGGAAACGGTCTCGAAATTTGCGCAGTACATCGCCGAGGGGAACAACCCCGACCAGCCCGGCCGCTTCATCCAGTGGCTGTACTCGCGAGTGCCTGTGCATACGTATCCCGTTCCCGGCATCTGGTTCGATATCGGCAGCAAGGAGACCCTCGAAGAAGCCAACGTAATTTTCGCCAACTTGCGGAAAACGTGACGCGACGATCTCGTCACCTTCTTTGCGCGATCCGCCGCACTCTACGGTAGGCGATATACTTGGTAGTTGTTGCTCGTGAACACGATGGGAGGGGACGATGCAAGAACCTTCTTGAATAGTGGCCCGCTCCAAACCGCGAACTGCGTTTGAACCAGCATCAGCTTTGTGGCGCTGGTTTTCGGCACGGAATCAAGAGCGAAGTTCTTCGTCGTCGGCATCAGGTATTCGATATCCACAGAATGAGCCCACCCCGGTGAGACTAATACCACGGGTCCATTCGATCGCGCCCAGAGCAGGTATTGCAAAGTCTCCTTGCGCGCAATACGGTTCGCGCCAGGATGAGGATGAAAAAGGCTGCGGCACTCGATCAACTGATGCTGAACGAAGAGTCGAATGAGCCCCGAGCAGAGTAGCACGATTACAATCTGTGCCCAGGGTTTTCGCCATTCCATAGAGGCAATCTGAATAGCCAGGCCGGTCAGTGCCAACACCACTGGGATGAAGGCCCAACGCGGCATCACTAAGGGTGCACAAAAGCAGTAGGCGGTGCCTGCCAAAGATGAAATCGCCATCGACAACGTCACTCCTGCCAGTTGGGGCCGGGTGCGCCATTGGCGGACCGCCAGGGCGATGAGAATGGGCAGCGAAAGATACCAAAATGAGTAAGTGCTTCGAAGAGATAACCAGCGTTCTCTCAAACGTTCCATGTTGGGAATTCGCGGACCGCCGTATCCGTTGATAGCGTTTCGGGTCACCTGCACCAATTCGCTGTAACCGCGATGGCCGAGTTGCAACCGCTTGGCGCCCTCAAATATTTCGTAAGGCGCTGCAACAGCCACCAAGAAAACGCAGCCGCACAGCAGGAGCCAACTCCAGTGGCGTTCGCGCCGCAGCGCCCACATCCGGAAGGCCAAGATTACGAACACGCCTGAAAGCGAAAAGAGAGCAATCAACTTGGTCAAGACCGCCAGACCGGCGAGGATTCCCACGAGCAACCCATTCTTGGGTGAAATGGGCTTGGTTGCGGCAATCCAGTGGGCGAGCAGCAGAAGCGAAACAGCGGGCGTTTCCCCAAAAAAAGAGCACCAGAGAAACATATTTTCCGTGCCCGAGACCCAGAGATAAAGCAGAAGCGCCGTCGCAAGGCTAAACCGTCGGAAACCGAAGCGGCTGTGCAGAAGAATGAGGAATATGGTAATCGGAAGGAACCACAGGCCGATCGCGCAGACACCCGGCAGCACTTCCCGGTTGCCAAATACACGGATCAACAGCGCGCAAGGCAGAATGACCGTGGGGCCGGTTGAGATTTCAGGGTTGAAGAGAAATGGCTTCTGCCCCTGCGGATTGTGGAATGGAGTTGCGTAGCCCTCGCCAACCGCTACCGACTTTGCAACGGTCGCAAAAAACGCGTCATCCGCACTGCCGACGCCGCGACTAAAATTCAAGCTGACGCAGTAGAGAATGAAAAGCACCCACAGGCTCCAAGGAAGAGCGCCGAACAGCCAGCCGAAATTCTGCCCATCTTCATTGTTTTCGGATTTCTCGGGAGCTTGAAGACACTCTTGCATGGGCAGCCATAGAAGCATGTCGCCCTTTCGGTGCAAGTTCTTTTTTCATTTGCGTTGCAGCCCACTATGAAGGCGGACGAGGCTACCAGCCAATGGTGGCTGTCTGGTCGGAACTGGACCTCCCGGTCGGGGCCGATGCAGGCTCCCGTTGGCGCCAACTCACCTTCCCCTCCCCCATCATTCTGTGCGCCTCCAATGAAACAACCACCATTCCGCGGTCAGCAGCACCAACGCAGCCAGCGCGAACCACTGCCATATCGCTCCGCTCCCGATACCACCCAGCGTTTTCGGAACAAAACCGCGCCCGGTCGGCGGCGCTGCGTTGGCCGATTGCAAATTCGACTCAGCATCGTTCGCCGTATTCACCGCCAGCCACCGGTGCGATTCCGCGGCTGCGCCAGTCTGGTCCACCCGGTAAAACCCATTGCGCAACGGCTGGAATGAACCGCCGATCCCTCGTGCCGTCTTCCTGCCGCCGGCCAACGAATCCGGTGCCGGTTGCGCGCTTTCACCGGGGGCCAGCGTCACCGCATACCCGCACTCCGCCATGCCCTGCGTCTCCGATTCAGTCTGCGCCAGCCAGTGAACCGTGTTGGAAATCAATAGTGGGAACGCAACCCGCAACGGCAGATCGGAATCGGCCACGTCAAACGCAAAAACTACGACCCGCTGTTCCTCCCGCGCCGCAGCGCCCGACACGTTTGGCTTGGCCCCCGCCAGACGCCGTCCGGCAACGATCAGCGGACAATCCACCGACCGCAACGGCGCGTCGAATTTCCAATCGGCCAGCGCGGGAATCGCCAAACGGTCGGCCCTTAGGAACGTCACATCGTGCCATTGCACCAGGCGCAACAACGGGCTGTCCGCATCGGTATCGCTCACCGGCGGCCGATCCAGCGAACCGGTGTTCCCCATCGGACTGGCCTTGATGAACAGGGCATTTCCAGCCACCGCATCCAGCGTCTTCAAACCGGTCTCGCCGGCCACGTTGTCGTAGATCACCGCGTCGAAACTGCGCCCCATTTCCGGTTGAAACGCGTCCGGTGAGAGCAGGTCGAAATGCACCGTCGGGTCCGAAGCGAGCAGCTTTTCCAGGAACCAGTTGCCTTTGGTCACCAGCAGGACGCGGCACGGTTCGTCCCGCGGCAGCAGGGCGTACGCGGTATTATCCAGCGCAAGCGCGTCGTTCACATCCAGATGCGCCGTGAGCCGACCGGACCCCTCGCGCGGCACCGCCGGAAAGACCTCGGTTTTCCGCGCGCCCGGCCCCAGTTCAAACGGCTTCACGTCCAGCAGCGTGCCGTCGCTGGAAATCTCCACGTTGCCATGCACGGCGGAGCGCCCGAAATTGGCAACCTCCAGCAGCAGGTCGGCTGTCTGCGGGCTGGCAATCTGGGAACGGGCGGAAAACCGCGTGATCGCCACGTTCTCCAGTGACGAACCGACCCCGACGGTTTCCACCTCGCCGCGGACTGGCTCGGAGGCGTCGGTAATCAGAAGGATGCGGCACTTGCCGGGAGCGGTCCGGGCAAGCTCGCGAGCGAGCGCCAGCGTGGGAGCAAGGTCGCCGCCGGCGTCGGTGGCGGTCAGCCCCGCCAGGCGTTCGGCCAGCGCCGCGGGATCGGTGCAAAACGGCGAAATCACCTCCGGGGCGGGTCGGGCGACCAGAAGCGCCACCCCCGCTCCCTCGCGCGCCAGCGCCGCAGTCTGCCGGACCAGCTTGAGCGCCTTGGCAAATCGGGATTCGCCGCCGGGTTCCACCGCCTGCATCCGGGCGCGCGCATCCAAAACCAGCACGGTCGAGTGCGCCGCCGGGGCGAGTTGTCCCGGCCCCTTCGGCTCCGGGCGCACCAACGCGAGTACGCCCAGCCCCAAAATCAGCAGGTGCAGCAGGAGCGAAAACCACTGCCGCAGCCGGCCATACCACGTTCGGTGCATCGATTCGCCCAAGGCCCGCCGCCAGAACATCAGCGTCGAAAACGTCGTGACGCGCCGCCGGATTCGCCGCAGGTAGAGCAGCACCAGCACCGGCGCGAGCGCCAGAAACAACCAGCCGATGGGATTCAGGAATGTCATGGCTATTTGACGAGGCGTTTCTCCCGGAGGACCCGCAGCACCAGGTCTTCAAACGGCACAGCCGTGGTGGTCTGCACAAAACCGATCGCGCGCTCCATGCAGTCGTGCTCCAGTTCCGCTACGAACCGGTCGAACTCCGCACGGTAGGCCTTCAACAACCGGGCGTCGGCCAGCATATCGAAGGCAACCTCGGTCTCGGCGTCCACCAACCGCACATCGCCCGAAAGCCCCGGATCGAGCTCCACCGGATCAAGCACTTGCAGGGCGGAAACCTCGAACTGCTGCCGGTGCAGCAACCCCATCGCATCGGCCGCTTCGGGATCGAAAAAGTCGCTCAAGACAAACACCAGGCCGCGGCACTTTAAGCGGCGCGCGAACGCCTGGAAGCAGACTCGCATCCGGGTCTGTCCACGGGCGGGCTCCGGCGAATCCGGCAGGCGTTTGAGGAAATCGAGCACAGCATGAAACTGCTGTTTGCCGCGCACAAACCCGAGATCGTCGCCCAAGTCCGTCCCAAACGGCACAAGATTGACCCGGTCCAGATTGGCCAGCGCAACATACCCGAGAGCCGCCGCAATCCGCCGGGCGTGATCGAATTTGCAAAGGGCGGACCGGGTCGCCGCCACCTCCCCCTTCCAATGCATCGAGGCGCTGCAATCGAGCAGGATGCTCACGTGCAAATCCTGCTCCGCCTCGAACAGCTTCACAAACAACCGGTTGAGCCGCCCGTACACGTTCCAGTCCACCGTGCGCAGATCGTCCCCCGGCGCGTAGTTGCGGTAATCGGCAAACTCCATGCTGGCGCCCGTCTGGCGGGACCGGCGTTCCGCGTGCTGCCGTCCCCGGAAAAGTTTGCGCGAAAGCAGGTGAAGCTGTTCGAGCTTCACCAGAAACGCGGAATCGAAGAGGGAAGAAGATGTGCCCACGGCTGCGCTCAAGTAGAGCCGAAACCAGATACGCTTGTCGCGCCAAAAACGGCGTGAGAAAAAAGTCCCGGTTTCAGGACAACTTTGCGGACGCCGCCACCGCGAAACTGACGCTACCGCGTGAGAACACGTTTCGCACCCTGCCTTACAGCTCCTTCCCGCTGTGATCCGTCAACGAATGCAGAAACATGCCGGTTCCGCCGACGCAGAGCACCAGAATCACCAGGATGTCGAACAGGCTCATCGCGCGGAAACTGAATTGCAAATTCGCAATCACCCCCGTGATCAACGCGACCAGCGAACCGACCGCCAGCGCCCAGCCGACGAGCTTTCGCGCGTCAAAGAAAATAATCCCAACGCCGATCGCCAACGGAATCAGAATCATGCCGCTCGTGACTGGCACCGGGCTCCCAAAAGCGGCGAAATGGTACATGCCTGTAGCGAATCCGAACCTCTCGGTGACGATGATGGAATGGAGGAGCATGTAAAACCCGGCGCACATCATGAGGAATCCGATAAAGAACTTCCCGATGCCGCCCGGAGTGCCCCCGGCGCCTTCGATTTTCATTTCAGAGCGCAGCATGAGCCACCGCATCGCCCGGTGCAAGCCCATTCCGTGGCATGTCCTTGATCGCTTCGCCAGACGCACGCTCCTCTGACGGCAGCGCGCCAAAAAAAGAATCCAACGCCGCTCAGTCTCCGCGCGTGTAGCGTGCCGGAACGGGCGCCGGCGGTTGGGCAGCCGCGGGCGATTCCGCGACTTCGGCGTGTTTCTTGGATTTTTTAGAATCGCCCATCACGTGGAAACGTTTCCTGATGATGACCACATCCGCAACGTTGAGCCCGGAGGGGATGAATAGCACGCCGTCCTTGATTTCCTTGTCGATGACCATTGCCGTGATCAAGCGTCCGTTGACCACGCAAATCAAGGGCTGCCCACGGTTTTCGGTGGTCATCGTGTCCAGGCGGAGCATCCCGCGACCGTCGAGCCTCATGCCGCATCCCCAGGTTCCGTCGTCGGCCATGTACGGAAACACCGAGCGGATGTCATCCTCGCCGATGGCGGCCATTTTGCTGACGTAGACGGTTTCGTTGCCGATTTGAATCTTGCGAATGAACGGGGCGCCATCCTTTTTGTTGGCCACCACATAAAAGCGGATGGAGCATGGCGGCTTGTGGGCCATTCCAAGAAACGGAAGGGCGAGCAGGGGGAGAAGAAGAAGGCGAAAACGCATTGCCCCACTGTGCGGGGACAAAAAGCAATTTGCAACCCCCGGCGCACTCGATTAGAAAATCAGCCTATGCGCTGCTCTTCATCGGTCGTTGTCGTTGTCTCCGCCATTCTGGCCGGGACCCTGGGCGGCTGCGGAGCCCGAGGGACCGGTGCGCGGCCCGTGGCGTTCTTCGGCGGCAGACCGTCCGCGGTTTCCACCGGCGTCGCCAGCAAGCGGACCCGCAATCTCGCCCTCAAAATCCAGCTCAGCCCGGTGCCGTTGAAGCTCTCCGACAACCGGCGGGTCGAGGTGCGTATCGTTCTGGAGAACATTTCCGGCAAGTTCGTCCAGTTGGAGTTCACCACCACCCAACGCTTCGAAATTCTCGTCAAGGACGATACCGGACGGGTGCTGGAGAAATGGAGCGAGGATCGCCTTTTCGAACCAGCGGCGGGGTATGTGGGCATCAACCCCGGCGAGCATGTGGAATACACCGCCACAGTTGCCACGCGGGACATGCAGCCCGGCAAGCGATACGCAGTGGAAGGTTTTTTCCCCGAACTGCCCGATCTGAATGCCGCTGCCGGGCTCGTGCCGGAGAATTGATGGGCAACGCCAGCGACCAAAAGGACCTTACGCTTTGCGAAGCGCGCGCGCCCTCAAGACCCCTTTTTCCGCCACCTCCACCTCGAAGGTGAACCGCTGCCCCTTCTGGATGTTGACGGAGTTGAATTTACCGGGCACGAGCAGCGCCACGATATTGCCACCGCCTTCAAGGTTCACAGAGATCAGGCGGCCCGCATTCGGGGACCAACTGAGCTGATCGGAAACCATCCCTTCCACGCGGTAAACATTGCCCCGCACTCCGTCGCTGTTTTCCAGATAGGTTTCCACCGGAAAAACGGTGAGCGTCCGGAAGGGGTCGTTCGCCTGCGAAAAAAGCCAGTACCCGCCAACGCCCAACGCCCCCGCCAGAACGATCAGGGCAACCAACCAGGCGGGGTGAACAGAGGAACTCGCGCGACGGGCCATAATTTGTGGAGGGAGTGTACCGTCGCGGTCGCACGATGGCAAGAGCGATGCGCGCGCCCCCCAACACTGTCCGGATTGCGTTTTCGAAGGCAACGGGCAAGAGATAGCGTTGGGAGTTCCGTTTTCATCATGCGTGATGGGCACCCACCCATGACGACTCGCTCCCGGGATGCACGCAACCGTTTGCATCCGCCCGAATGCTGAAGTGGGGTGAACGACGCCAATCGCGAGACAGCCGGGTGGAAGGAAAAAACCGCTCGCGAATTGAAGGTCTATTCGATGAACTTCGCCTACCTGGCGGTCTTTTTCGGCGTGTTCATCGTGTACAAGCGACTGACGCTGGCCGAGTATCACATCGGTTATGCCGATTACGGAACAGCCATTCTCAAGGCGTTGATTCTGGCCAAGGTCATCGCCATTGGCGATCTTCTCCATCTTGCCCGGCATCGCGCCAACAATCCGCTAATTTTCCCGACTTTATGGAAGGCCGCGGTATTTACGGTGTGGGTTGGCCTCTTTGCGCTGGTCGAACGCACTGTCACCGGTCTGTTGAGGGGCAAGGGCTGGGCGGGAGGTTTCGAGGAGATCGGCAGCCATAGCTTGTACGGCGTGCTCGCCGAATGCCTGGTGACTTTTGTTGCGTTCATTCCGTTCTTCGCGATTCGCGAATTGGCTGAGGCGCTCGGCGAGGGGAAAATGAGCGCATTGTTTTTTTGGCCTCGAAAGGACCAAAAGGACTGAATGGCAAAGTCCGCCGGTTCCTGGCCAATTATCAACGCGGCGCTTTGGCGGTCCGGGCCCCGAATGCGGTTGCGTTTGACTGCCCGCAATGCCAGATTCACCCATGAAAGGCAATGGATGTGAGCAAAATAGGTCGATTTCCCTTGTGAGAAAACCGGGTTTCCTCCATGAGTGCGGCATGTCATTTTTGGAATTCGGTCTTTCCGATGCCGTCGTTCACGGGGTCCAGTCGATGGGATACGTCGATCCGACCCCCATCCAGCTTCGTTCGTTTCCCATTGTTTTGTCGAGCAGGGACCTGATCGCCTCCGCGCAAACCGGCACGGGCAAGACAGCCGCGTTCGGTCTGCCGATCCTCACCAAGCTTAAACAACATCAGCACGGCGGCAAAGCGCGCTGCCTCATCCTGGAGCCGACGCGAGAGCTGGCTGCCCAGGTGGAAACGGCTTTCCGGGACTTCGGGCGCTTTACCGACCTGACCGTCGGGCTGCTCTACGGCGGGGTCGGCTACGGCAAACAGCGGGAAGACCTCAAGCGTGGGGTCGATGTCATCGTCGCCACGCCGGGCCGCTTGCTCGACCATCTTGAGCAGGGCGATGCCAACTTATCGGAAATCCAGATCCTGGTGCTCGACGAGGTGGACCGAATGCTCGACATGGGGTTCCTGCCCCAGGTTCGCCGGATTGTCGAAAAACTGCCGAAGGAGCGGCAAACGCTGTTCTTCTCCGCCACGATGCCGCCGGAGATCGAAGGTCTCACCCACTGGGTCGTGCGCGACCCGGAAATCGTCGAGATCGGAAGGCGCGCGCCAGCGGCGACGATCACACACGCGCTATTCCCCGTTGCGCGCGACCAGAAGTTCGACCTGCTCCTGGCGCTGCTCGACAAGACCAACTACGACAGCGCGCTCATTTTCTGCCGGACCAAAATCGGGGCTGACTCGATTTCCGCGCGGCTCAAGACGAACAAACACGCGGTGGCGGTGCTGCATTCAAACCGCACCCAGCGTGAACGCGAAGACGCCTTGGCCGGGTTCAAGTCCGGCAAATACGAAGTGATGGTCGCCACCGACATCGCTGCCCGTGGCATTGACGTGGCGGGTGTGTCCCACGTCGTCAACTACGACGTTCCGCAGCATCCGGAAGATTACGTGCATCGGATTGGGCGCACCGGACGGGCGCAGGCCGTCGGCGATGCGTTTACGATCTTCACCGGGGAGGACGTCGATCACGTTGCGGCGATCGAGCGCTTTATCGGCACAAAAATCGCCCGGCAAAAACTGGACGGGTTCAGTTATCTCTACTGCGCCCTGTTCGAATCGGAAGTGCCCGGCGCCACGCCAAAAACAATCCGGCGAAAGCCAGGCCGGCGGCGGTAGGATCGGATAAAGGGTTTCGGAGAACAGGTGGGTGCTTTGGTTGTCGCGCCAGCTTCCGGGGAGCGCACGCGCCCTCGCGTGCGGCCTTTGACAGGCTGTGAAGGTTCCAGCCTCTCCCTCGCTGTCTCCCTACACTCCGCGGGCCGCGGGCTCCCAGACGAACTTGTGAAGTTGAAGCTGAAAACGCACATTCAGCTTGTCTTCCAGCAGCCAATCGACGATCGACGCCGGAGCGATCTTCCCGAACACCGGTGAGAAGAGCACGGCGTTCACGCGAGGGATCAAGTCGAGGTCTCGCACCTGCTGCCGGGACCACTCGTAATCCGCACGCGAACCGATGACGAATTTGACTTCGTCGCGTTGCGTGAGTTGCTCGACGTTTGACCAGAGATTGCGGGCGCACTCGCCGCTATCGGGCGTCTTCAGGTCCATGATGCGATGCACCCGCGAGTCGATCTTTGAAATATCATGGGCGCCGCTGGTTTCTATCAGCACCGTGCGCCCGGCATCGGAAAGCGCCGTCATCAGGGGCAGCACAGCGCGTTGCAGCAACGGCTCGCCGCCGGTCAGCTCCACCAGCGGGCAATCGTATCCCAGCGTTTCCGCCAGCACTTCATCCAGCGGACGCCGTGTGCCCTCGAAAAAAGCGTAGGCGGTATCGCAATAGCTGCACCGCAGATCGCAGCCTGTGAGCCGAATGAAGACACACGGCAATCCCGCCCAGGTGCTCTCGCCTTGGATGGACTGGTAAATCTCGTTGACCGTCAAATGCGGCGCCGGGTTTGGCGATTGCGAATGCGACACGCCGCAATCCTAGCGCGAAATAGGGCTGTTCGGAAGAAATTCCTGTTCAAGCAGCCATTCCTGTCGAACACTGGCGGTCATGCAAAACCGGATCGACCAGACTTTCGATCGGCTGCGCTCCAGCGGCCAAAAAGGGTTCATCGCCTACATCGGAGCCGGCGACCCAACGCTCGCGGGCACCGAAGCCCTCGCTGTCGCCCTCGAAGAGGCAGGGGTGGATCTCCTGGAACTCGGCGTCCCATTTTCCGACCCGTTGGCCGATGGCGTCGTCAACCAGCAGGCTGCTTTGCGCGGCCTCGCCTCGGGGACAACGGTGCGCGGCGTGTTTGACTCTGTCCGCAACATCCGCAACCGCTCGCAAATCCCCATCGTGCTCTATACTTACCTGAATCCGGTATACCGTTTCGGATTCGCTCAGTTTCTTCGTGAGGCGGAAGCGGTGGGCGTGGACGGCGTTCTCCTTTTGGATTTGCCGCCGGATGAAGACTTTGGCGAATTCGACGTGCCGAGCAAGGTGCGGCGCATCCGGCTCATCGCTCCGACAACACCGCAGGCGCGGGTTGTGGAACTGGCCAGGCGCGCCGAGGGTTTTGTCTACTACGTTTCGCGCGAAGGGGTCACCGGAGAGCAAACCACGGTTTCGGACACCCTGGCCGCGGGCGTTGCTTCGATTCGCGCTGCCACAGACCTGCCGATCGCCGTCGGCTTCGGCATTTCCACGCCCGAACAGGCCAGGGAGGTTGCCCTGCAAGCCGATGCCGTGGTCGTTGGCAGCGCGATCGTAAAGCGCATTGCCGAGTTTAGCGGGCAGCCGGACCTGGTCGAGCGCGTCGCGGAGTTCGTGCGCCCGCTGGCCGCGGCGACGAAGCGGTGAGAGCCCTCTGCCGCTTTGGGATTGTGCCTCGCCTCGAAGAGCGGCGCCTGCGATCGTCCAGCGCTCCGGTGGCAATTCGAAGAGGTGCGGCCCCTTGGTGGCGGACGTATTTTGCCGTGGCAGTTGGCCTGTCCGGCTTGCGAAAGCGCCAGAGGACTGCCGCAGTCCAAGACGCTGGCGCGTTTGCCTGTTGCCCCGCGCGGTTCTGCCCCTCTTCCAGCAATGCGACACATATCCTGATTCAGCCTCAGACATCCTGACCTCTTCTGGAATTGACGTGAGACCATTCGGAGCGGCGAAGCCGTGGCGCGTTGTGGTCGCGCCAGCGTCTTATAGGACTGCGGCGAGGCCTGTTTGTCTTCACAGCGACGAGTTGATGGGCGCAGGAAACACTTTGGGTAATTCCTGAGACCAATCGCTTCGAAAGCGGTGGAGATTCCTTTCCATTACTCACAAGTTTGCAAATCGGGCGCAGGAGTGAAAACGGAGCCCCGAACGTTGTCATCCTGAGCCTGCGAAGGATCTCACGAGGCGATCGCGACGTTCGTTTCAGTCGGCACGTACTCGGGACGGACGGCTCATCGAGCGGCGCTGTCAGCTCCGAGAACGGTGAATGGTGACCTAACGCCGGCTGGCCTGCCGTGAGATCCTTCGCAAGCTCAGGATGACAAATAATATGGGCCGCTCCGGTTTCCGTGCTCGGCTTCCGTTTTGTGGGTAATGGAAAGGGCACTTCACCGCAGTCCACGAGCGTCCTCTGCCGTTTTTGGGTCATCCATTTCGGACCGCGCCGGCGTTGGGCTCATTTTCATTCTTCAATTCGGCCGTTCTTTCCAGAAGAGGTCAGGAGGTCTGAGCCTGCTATTTCCAAATCGACTTCAATCCATAGGCATCGAGCCTCTCGAACTCCACGGCGCCGCCTTTCGCAGTTACCTGAACGGAACAGTTGTCGGCCTTTGGAGCGACCGGCATGGGAACATAGACCAGTCCGTCGCTCGCAAAAACCTCCAACGCGGTGCGGTCTGCGTAAACAACGATCTTTTGATGGCCGCTTACCAGGGGAGCGGGAACGCGCAAGCCATTGACGGACAATTCCATCTTCTCCGTGAAATAGACAACCGGCACACCGCGCACAGTGAATGCGACTTCCGTGGCGCCGCCGGGCGCGAAATCGGCACGGACTTCCAACAACTCGGCCATGACGTTCTCAAGCGGATTGGCGTCTGCGAGATTGAGCGTGAGCGCGCCGTGGCGAAAGGCGGTTCCGCGCAACGATTCCAGTTCGGTCACGGGTGTCCAAGTCAGGCGCGGCCCTTCTTGCGTGTTGCGGAGCTTGAGTTCGAGCGGCAACGACATCGCCTGGTTGAAAGGCATGCCGGGCGTGCCCGTCTGGAGCCAGCCGATCTGGACGACCCGGCCTTTTGGCTCATTGCTGAACGTCTGCGCGGCGTAGAACCCGCGTCCGAGATTGCCTTTCAGCTTCGGCGTTTCCGGGATAAACTGCTTGCCGTCGAACTGCCCTATCATGTAATCGCTGCTGGCGGCTGTCAGCACCCATTTTTTCTTTGCTGCGTCGCCGTCGACGGGCAACTCAAACAGGTCCGGGCATTCATAAAACCCTTTGATGCGGCTCTGAAACGTCCACGACTTCAGGTCTGGCGATGTATAAAAGGCAATATTCTGGCCTTTTTCAAATTCGTCATAGACCGCGATGACCCAGTGTTTTGCCGGTGCGTACCAGAGCGGGCGAGGGTCGCGATTGGCGTGCGTAATGACGGGGTTGCCGTCAAACTCCTGGAATGTGCGGCCCCGGTCGTTCGAGTAAACGATGCACTGGCCGCGGCCGGTGCTGGTAAAAGATGCGACAATCAAAGAGTTTGCGCTGTTCTTCCATCCGCTCGAGTTGTCCTTGTCCACCAGCGCGCCACCGCTGAAGACTCCGTCGCCGAATTTGTGCGGGTAAAGCGCGATGGGCAGCTCCGTCCAATGAACCATGTCGGGGCTCACAGCATGGCCCCAGTGCATGTTACCCCACGCCCATCCGTATGGGTTGTGCTGGAAAAAGAGATGATATTCGCCATCGGCGAACACCATCCCGTTCGGGTCGTTGTTCCAACCGCGGCGCGGCGAGAAATGCAACTGCCCCCGCAACGGTTCCTTATAAAGCCGATCCGCGCCCCAAATGGTGTCAGCCTGGGTGACGAGGTCGAGCGCCTTCGAATCCTCCGCTAGTTTCTCCACGCGCACGGTCGCCTTCTTCCCCTGCCATGCCGTCATGTCAAGATGAGCGAACCAGTCCGGCGCATCCGACAAATTGCACTCGAACTCGCGCACCACGGCGCCGTCCACCAGCACGGCGATGTGCTGATTCTTTCTTTTCCCGGAATTGTTCTTTACCGGGAGGTGCAGGTACCGCTTTTCAATAGTCAGTTCGCGTTCGCGCGATACGAGCGCGGCGGTTGCGGCGGTTGCCTTGTCGCTCAAGGCAATCTGATCGACGTTGATATGGCCCCAGCAGCCCGTTGCTTTGTCCACAATTTCGATTTCCGCACTTTTGCCTGCAAACTCGCTCACATCCCATAATGCCGGCGACAGGTCCTCGCTGCCGCCGGGGGCGGTATTCGGCCCGGTCGCGGTGCGGACGACTTTCCCTTCCACAAGAAGATTCATGCAGGTCTTGCCAGCAAAACCGCCGCCGCCAATCAGGAAGGTGATGAACTTCCGATCGATTTTGAACGGCCTGGATGTCAACGTCCCGGTCGAAGGGTCCCCGCCGTGGTAGCTGTTGGCCAGACCGTTGCCCAGGAAGCCATCGACCTGCATTTGGCCCGGCAGTGTCCCATGTGCCGGGCCGGCGCCGAAGGCTTCTCCTGTTTTTGTCCACTCACCGTAATCAGCGCCTTCGAAATCAGCGAGGATGATGTCGGGTTGTTGCGCGAGCCCACACAAGGCGGACGACGTTAAGAGGACGAAGGCGAGTGCGGGTGTTGTCTTCATGTTGCAACGAAGGAGACGCTGTTTCATAGTTGTTTGTTTTTGGATTTTGCAAGGACTGAGGCAATCTTCACACAATTAGCATACAATCCCCGTAGCTGAAAAAACGGTACTGATTGCGGATCGCCTCGCGGTAGGCCTCCAGGATGAAGGCGTGACCGGCGAACGCGGAGACCAGCATCAGCAGGGTGGATTTGGGCAGATGGAAATTGGTCAGCAGAGCGCTGACTTTGCGGAAAACGAATCCGGGGTAGATGAAGATGCCGGTGCTCCCCTCGCCCGCCGTCACATCGCCGGCGTCCTGGCAGCGCGCTTCGAGGACTCGCAAGCTGGTGGTGCCCACGGCCACGATGCGTTTCGCATCGGCGACCGCCCGTGCCGTTTCGGATGGGACGATATACCGCTCACGATGCATGACGTGATCGACGATTCGCTCCGTTTGCACCGGCTTGAACGTGCCCGCGCCGACGTGCAGCGTGACAAAAGCGTGGGGCAGCCGCTCCAGCAGCTCCGGCGTGAAATGGAGGCCCGCTGTCGGCGCCGCCACGGCTCCCGGCGCGGAGGCGTAGACGGTCTGGTACCGTTCCCGGTCCGCCGGTTCCGGGTCGCGCCCCAGATAGGGCGGCAGCGGCAGCCTGCCCACTTTCTCCAGATCCACTGGCTCGCGGAACGCCACGATGCGCTCCCCGGTTTCGAGCACGCTGGTCACTTCACCCAAAATCCCGCCAACAAGCACCGTACGCCCGACCCGCATCCGCCGACCGGGGCGCACCATGCACTTCCACGCGTTCGGTCCGACGGCCTCCAGGAAAAACAGCTCGGTGCGCCCGTCATCGGAGAACACCCGCGCGGGAACGACCCGCGTATCGTTGAGGACAACCAGATCGCCCGCGCGCAGGAACTCCGGAAACTCGCGGAACCGCCGGTGTTCGATACGTTGCTCGTCCCGGTAAAGGACCATCATGCGAGAATCCTCGCGGCGCTCCAGCGGATGCGTGGCGATCAGGCTTTCCGGCAGCGGATAATCGAAGTCGCTCAGCCTTAACGATTCAGGATCTGTCATTTCTCAGGATGTGACTGGTTTAAGCGAATAACGGAAGTAAAACCGCGGATAACGCAGATATTCGCAGATTATCCACGGATTTCACGGATCACACGAATGAACACGGATAGGTTTCATCAGTGCCAATCCGTGAAATCCGTGGTTTCGATGAAGCAAAAGTTCGCCTCGGCGAAAGCGCCGACGCCAACACGCGAGGGCGCGTGCGCTCCCCGGAGCAGTTGCCGATAACGCCATTGAAGCCCCCGAGGCGGCCGGAGTGAAGATCCACCGACGATGCCACGGCGGATCACTTCGGTTCCAGATAGGCAATGTCCCCGGTCGGGCATATGGCCACGACACGATACCGTCGGGCGATCACGGGCCAGAGTTCCAGGACGCTCGCCGTAGGACGGTCCACGAAAAGATGGCGGGCAGGATCGGCATCCAGCGCTGTTTGGACAGCCTTTTCATCGGACGCGAAGAAAAGTTCGCTGACACCGGGGAGATTGTACTGAAAGCGCAAGCCCGTCTCCGCATAGTGGACCGCCTGGTGGCAGGTGAAAATCGCACACATCCGGTCGCTCCCCATATGCGCGCGAATGAAATCGATCTGTTCGCACAGGGAGTCTGACGGATGAGTCGGCACTGAGGTCAACGCCGCGCGCCAGCGGGGAATGCCCCGCCATGCCTGAACCGCCGCCTTTCTCGGAAGCAACAAGACGGCAATGCACCCGAGATAGACCGCGGGAAGAGCAAGCCAGCGAAGCCCCGGCGCGAAAACGCCGGCGCGAATTGCCCGAAGCAGCCTGTCGCTGAAAATGTATCCCAACACAATGGACGGCCACGCGACAGCCGCGAAATTGGTGTCGTGCGAGCGGCCCTGATAATACGTGAAAAGCCCGGTTCCGAGAATACTCAGAAAAACCGAAAGCCGGGCGAGCGGACTATGGCGCCCGTCAAAAAAACTCCGCATCCCGAGAGTGAGGGCCAGCAGATAGGTCGTCATCACCGCCATCCACGGATGAAGTCCATTCGGCATCGGAATCATGAGATAGCCGAACTCGTAAAAGAGCCGTTGGTATTCGGCGGTCGTGTGAAGCGGGCGAACACCTCGAGCCGCCCACTGGAGATAGAACGAGAATCCAAAATACACCGCGGTTAAACCGGCGACGACCATTACGACATTCGTCAACCGGCATCGGATCCCGCCAACTCCGTCAGACCTCCGCACCGCCCGGCTGATTGTCTCCCCGATGAATGCGAACAATGTGGCGCCAGTCACGGCAATCCCGGACTCCAGATTCCAGCAAAGGGCGGCTCCGCAGAAAACGCCCATCGCCAACCAGAGCGCATGTTCCGCCCGCCGCGCCACCCAAAGGTAAAGCGGAATCGAAATCGCCGGAAACAAGACGCGCACCGGCCAATACTGAAAGTAAGGATCGAACGCGCGCGGATCCGGAGACCAGTTATAGCAGAGTGCGTAGTAATAAAGGATAGCCATCGCCCCCAGCACAAAAACGACAGGCTGGCGGATAAATCGCACCATCACCGCCACGACCGAGACACCCGATACCGCAAAAAGCGTTGTCATTACCAGGGCGAACTTGAATACCGAAAGGCCCGTTAATCGGAACAGCGGCAGCAGCATCTGAGCGTAACCGCCGTACAGAGGCGTCACCAGCGCCAGAGCCTTCCCCGCGCAGAGCTGCGTCAATCCAAAAGCGCACGCTTGAAAGTGCAACTGCAAGGCATACGTGCCGCCTGTTCCCTTATCCAACGCCGAATAGATGCTGATGCCGCGCGGAAGAAATACGAGCGCCGCCAACAGCAACGCAACACAGCCTCCCCACACCCTCCGCCGGCTTCTCGAGAGCGGCGTCAGACGAAGCCATCCGCCAGAGTCCTGCGAGCCTCGAAAGGAAACGGCGGCGAAAAGCACCGCCACCGATGCCACAACGCTCACGAGATTCTCCAACGTTCCCGGCAACACCGGAAAAAGGCTCCCTTTGGTTTGAAACGGGAAAAGCCTGTAACCGAGGGCTGTCTTGACGAAAATAGTGTCGAAAAGCGCCATTCCCGCGGCCAGCGCGGCGACGCTTTGCATTGCCGGCTTGAGATTACAGCACCGGCAACGACCGAGCGTTTTCGCAAGCGCCAACCCCGCCAGCGCGCAGAGCGGAGCGGCGAGGCTCAACAGAATGAAGAGCCAGCGTTCCACCGGCTCGGGACCGACCTGATTTCCCCTCGGCGTCGCCATCGCTCTCCGCACCGCGTCGAGTTCCGCGGGTGAAACATCCACGTGCTTCAACAGCGTTCCAGCCAGAAGCCAGCCCAACGCGGTCAACAAAACCGCGGCGATAAAAGTTGCGACAAGCACCTCGCCGGGATTTCCCCGGCGGACCCTGTTATCGGAACGAGGTGAGGCTGCATTGCTGTCTGTCGAGTTCACACGGAGTTGAATGATTACTATCGTTGGCCGCCGGCTGCCGAGTCGAGGAATTTCCGTTCCCGCCGGCCCCATGGGGCGCGGGACAAATTTCTTCCGGCGGATCGCAATCAACGGGAGGTCCGTATATAACGGGGTATATACACGGAGTAAGAAAACGCCGACGCAAACTCGCGAGACGCGTATGCTGCACGGGCGTTCTGTGAGATCCTTCGCAAGGTCGGGAAATTTTTCTAGAAAAGGACCGTTTCTTTTTTTCAAAGTGGCGTGATATTTGCATCATTGCTCTGTGCCGTTCGTGGGGCGCATGCTTTCGTCCAGCGCTCGAAACCCTTCGAGTCGCCTTCGAACCGGTCCACCGTACTAAATCTATTTTCATGAGTTTCGCCGATCAGTCAGTTGCCGCCGAGCCGTCCATGGGCCGGTGGGAGTGGGATATTTCCACAAACGATGTGCATTGGGATGAGGCGATGTCCGCCCTGCTGGGCCTTCACCCGGCTGCGTTTGCGGGGCGCTACGGCGACCTGATCGCGCGCGTCATTGCCGAAGATCGCCCGACAACGCTCCAAGGCTTCGCCGGGGCGCTCGATACCCGCGCCCCGCTCTTCAGCGAATTCCGGGTGCTATGGCCGGAGGACGCCTCCGTTCACCGCATCCGTGTCCAGATGGTGGCGCACTTTGACGAACACGGCAAGGCGCGCACCGTCAGCGGTTCCTGTTGGAACGCAGACCTGGCCCCGGCGGCTCATCCTCCGGAATTGGCCGATTCCAATGCCATGAAACACACGTTGCTGGCGGCGCTCATGGAGCATCTGCCCGACAACATCTATTTCAAGGATTTGGAAAGCCGGTTCATCGCGGTCAACCGCTCCATGGCGGAATGGTTCGGCATGCGCCACCCGCGCGAAATGATCGGGAAGTCCGACTTCGACCTTTTTTCATGGGAGCACGCCCAGAGCGCGGTGGAAGCCGAGCGGGAAATTATACGCACGGGCCGCCCGGTGATTAATCAGGAGGAAAAAGAGACGTGGCCGGACGGTCGCGAAACGTGGGTGTCCACCACCAAACTGCCGCTGTGCGACAGCGACGGCAGGATCATTGGCACGTTCGGGCTTTCCCGCGACTTCACCGACCGCAAGCTGGCAGAACAACAGCTCGCCCATTTCGCCGCTGAGTTGCGCGCCAAGAACGAGGCGCTTCAGGAGGAGCTTTCGATGGCTCGGGAATTGCAGAGCACGATGCTCCCCCAGCATTACCCCCGGTTTGGCTCCAGCGGAGGCGTCAACGGAAGCGCGGTTCATTTTCATCACTTCTATCAACCCTCCACCGCAGTCAGCGGGGACTTCTTCGATGTTTTCAAAATCGATGAAAGCCTGGCCGGCCTTTTCATTTGTGACGTGATGGGCCACGGGGTGCGTGCAGCGCTGGTTGCGGCCACCACCCGAGCGCTCGTGGGCGAGTTGCGGTCCAAATGGACCGAACCCGGCGCCTTTCTGGAGGAGTTGAACCGGGTCTTGCGCTACACGTTGCGCAATAACAGGACGCCGCTTTTCGCTTCTGCGTTCTATATGGCGGTCGATCTGAGCAACGGGCAGATTCATTACGCCAACGCCGGCCATCCACGCCCGTTCCTCATCCACCCGGAGGCCGGCAACCCGCGAAAGCCGGTTCCGCTGGATGGCAAGAACGGCCCCGCTCTCGGCTTGTTCGACGAAGCCTCATTCCCGGTATATTCGCGCCCGGTGACGCCGAAGGACACCGTTCTGCTTTTCACCGACGGTTTGTTCGAAGTCGAAGGGGCCGACGGACAAGTGTACGATTACCAGCGGTTGCTCCATGCCGTCGAACAACGGTGCGATCAGCCCATGAAAGAGCTGTGCCATGGTATTGTCGATGAAGTGCAACAATTCTCGGCCAGCAAGGAGTTTTCGGATGACGTGTGCCTGCTCGCCATGCAGGTTGACCGCTTGATCGCTTAATTTCATGAACCCGCCTTCCGTCGAAGAATCCGGCAACGATCCTGCGCGCCCCGCCGATTGCGCGAAGTTTGTCGATCTCGGAGTGGCTCGCGTGGATGTGGACCGCCACGGGCGATGCGGTTTTCCCGAGGTGATTTTCGGCCAGGGAAAAACGCCGGAGGACATGGTGCTGATCGCGCGACACCTCGTCGAGCGCCACGGGGTAGTCTTGGTGACGCGCGCCAATGCCGCGCACGCCGCCGCCATGACCGCCGCGTTTGCCGCCGCGCGCTCCCACGGCAGATCGGGCTGCATCACCGTCGAGGAACGCCCGTTGCCGAAGCTGGACGGCGCCGTTGCGGTGGTTTGCGCAGGCACGTCGGACCTTGCGGTGGCGGAAGAAGCCGTCGTTACGCTGGAGGTTTTCGGAAACCGGACGGTCAACTTTTTCGATGTTGGCGTCGCCGGGATTCACCGCCTGCTGGCTGTGCGCGACCGGATTGAAGAATGCAACGCTGTGGTGGTTGTGGCCGGCATGGAGGGCGCACTGCCCAGCGCCGTCGCAGGGCTCGTGAGCAAGCCGGTCATTGCCGTGCCCACGAGCGTCGGCTACGGAGCCAGCTTTGGCGGCTTGGCCGCTCTGCTCGGGATGCTCAACAGTTGCGGGAGCGGCGTGACTGTCGTGAATATCGATAACGGCTTTGGCGCGGCCTATGCCGCAGCGACCATCAACCGCCAGTTGCACCTGGCACGGGCTCGCGGGTAATGGCCTCCAATCCAGCCATTCTTTTCAGAAGACTTGCCGGCGGCGCCATTCACCACTGAGAAATAGACATTCCATGCGCAAGGCTCTCCTCATTTCGGTACTGGGAATTCTTGCTAACAGTGCCGATATAATTGCGGCCGACGCCACCCATTCTGCTTCAATCATGAAAAGACCCACGCCCTCATGGCTTGCCAACGCGATCTTTTACGAGGTTTACCCGCAAACCTTTTTCGACACCGATGGCGATGGCATCGGTGACCTGCCGGGGGTCATCGCAAAACTCGACTATATTCATTCCATCGGTTGCGACGCCATCTGGCTGAATCCCTGTTTTGAGTCGCCATTTGGGGATGCCGGCTACGATATCAGCGATTTTTACAAGGTGGCGCCCCGCTATGGAACCAACGCCGATCTCAAGCGACTCTTCAAGGAGGCGCACCGGCGGGGAATGCGGGTGTGTCTCGACCTTGTCGCCGGGCACACCTCGGTCGAGCACCAGTGGTTTCGTGAATCCGCGAAGGCGAAAAAGAACAAATACACCAACTGGTATGTTTGGACGGACAACGTCTGGAAGGGCGCGGGGGGCGATCTCTCCACAGTGAAAGGTTTTTCCGAAAGAGACGGAAGCTATGTGACCAACTTCTTCCACTTCCAGCCCGCCTTGAACTATGGATTCGCAAATCCCGATCCCGAAAAGCCGTGGCAGCTTCCGGTGACTCATCCCGATGTCAAGGCGGTCCGCCAGGAGATGATGAACATTATGCGGTTCTGGCTGGATAAGGGAGCAGACGGCTTCCGGGTGGACATGGCCTCCTCACTGGTTAAAGGCGATACCGATCACAAGGCTACCATGGCCTTCTGGAATGAAGTCCGCGCCACCTATGACCGTGACTATCCCGAGGCCGTTCTCATCGCGGAATGGTCTTTTCCATCGCTGGCAATTCGGGCCGGCTTTCATGTGGACTTCATGATTCACTTCGGAACGCCTGCTTACACCACGCTCTTCCGAAATGAGCGGGAACGCGACGTTTTCGGCGACAAGGCCAACTATGGCCACAGCTTCTTCGACAAGACCGGCGGAGGGGACATCCGGCAGTTCGTCGATATCTACCTCAACCACTACCAGGACACCCGCGCCCTTGGGTATATTTCCCTTCCCACGGGCAATCACGATATTTCGAGAATCAGCCTGGGACGCAACCAGAAGGAGATGGAGCTCGTCTATGCGTTTCTGCTGACGATGCCCGGGGTGCCTTACCTTTACAACGGCGATGAGATTGGCATGCAATATGTCAAGGGCCTGGTCTCAAAGGAGGGCGGCTACGGGCGCACCGGTTCGCGGACCCCGATGCAGTGGAACTCGGATCGAAATGCGGGATTCTCGATCGCTCCGGCAGAGAAGCTCTACCTGCCTGTGGATTCCGCCAAATCGCGCCCCACAGTTCAATCGGAGGATTCCGACCCGGGTTCATTGCTCAACCACGTGCGCAGTTTGATCAAGCTGCGCCGTCAATATCCAGCGCTCGGCGCCGATGGCGAATTCAAGCCGCTCTTTGCGGAGGCGAACCGGTATCCGTTTATCTACCAACGCAAGTTGGGTACCGAGACAATCGTCATTGCCGTCAATCCATCGGGAAAGCCCGTCAATGTGACCATCGCGCGTCCAAAAGCTGAATCCGCTCCGGTAGCGATCGACGCGCGTGGCGCCACCATCGAACGGGGCAAGTCAACGTGGGAGTTTCGAATGGAAGGCGTCTCCTACGGGATCTTCGAAATCTGAGGCGAGCTCGATCCTGGGAAGGAGCGCGCGTGGTGTGAACGCGGATCAGTCCCGACAGTCACCCTCACTCATCCTCTCCCCCATGCCCGGTGCGTGCCGTTCGCTGCTTGACTTCATGCGGCTCCCCCTTACGGTTGGCACGTTTTTCATTGTCATGCGATCCCGTTTGCCGGTTCTCCTGTTGCTTGTCGTCGTGTTTGTCGCCTCCGCCCATGCGGTTGAGGAGATTCTCGACGGCATCGCCGCTGTCGTTAACAAAGACGTAATCACCTTCTCGCAGGTGCGGGAACTGATCGGTGCCCGCGAGCGCACGCTTCGGGAGACGTTTAACGGCCAGGAGTTGACCAAAAAGGTCACCGAACTGCGCCTCAATGCCATCAACGACCTCATCGACCGCCAGCTCGTCTTGCAGGACTTCGAAAAGAACAAGTTCAGCATCCCGGAGTTCGTCATCGAAGACCACCTCGCCACGATCATTCGCGAGCAATTCAACAACGACCGTCAGGCGTTTGTCCGCACGCTCCAGGCGCAGGGTTTCACCCTTCAACGCTTCCGCAAGCTGGAGACGGACAAGATGATCGTGCAGGCCATGCGCCAGCGCAACGTTAAGGTCAACCCGATGCTGGCTCCCGGCAAGATTGAGGAATATTACCGCGCCCACATCGCCGATTTCTCGACGCCGGAGCAGATCAAGCTGCGGATGATCGTGATCCACAAGGACACCACCGATGCCGAAAGCATCGCCAGGGACTTGCGCGCCAAGATAAAGAACGCCGATGACTTTGTGCGCCTGGCCAAAATCTATTCGGAAGATTCATCGAAGGAATCCGGCGGCGACTGGGGATGGATCGACCGCAAGACCCTGGATGCAAGCCTGTCCGAGCCCGCATTTGCGCTGAAAACGGGGCTGGCAAGCGATGTCGTCACGCTTAACGGCAATTATTATTTGCTCCTCGTCGAGGCTCGCAAGACCGGCACGACCAAACCGATTGCCGCTGTCCGTAATGAGGCGTCGGACAAGATCCTCCAAACCGAGCGCCAGGCCGCCCAGGAAAAGTGGCTCAAAGGGCTGCGAGCCAAGGCCTTCGTCAAGATTTTCTAGAGACAATCGATATGGCCGGGGTCATCGGAATAACGACCGGCGATCCCGCCGGCATCGGGCCTGAAATCATCCGGGCGGCGCTCGCTTCCGGGAAGCTCGATCCCGGTTTCGAATACCGGACGATCGGGGATGCAAGGGATGTCGTCGCCGGTCAGCCTGCCGAACGCACCGCCCGCGCGGCCATCGACGCCTTGGAAGAATCCGCGCGCCTCGCGATTGCCGGGGAAATAGCCGCCGTGGTTACCGGACCGATTCACAAGGCCCGTTCGCAGCATGCCGGATTTGAGTTTCCCGGGCAAACCGAGTTCTTCGCAGCCCGCGCCGGGGTGACGAACTTTGCGATGCTGCTGACCGGCGGCGCGTTGACGGTTGCGCTGGTGACCGCGCATGTTCCGCTCTGTGAAGTGCCGGCGCTCGTGACCGGTGCGGAGATCGAGCGCGTCGGAATGCTCTTGGCCGATTTTTTGCAAAGCCGCCTCGGGTGGAATAAACCGGTGCGAATCGCTGTCGCGGGGCTGAACCCGCACGCCGGGGAATCCGGCGCGCTGGGGCGGGAAGAGATCGAGACAATCGCCCCCGCCGCCGTGCGCCTGGGCGGGCGGTTGCGGGACCGGGCGATCATTACCGGGCCGTTGCCGCCGGACACGCTTTTTTTTCGAGCGGTCAACGGTGAATTCGACGGGGTTCTGTGCATGTACCACGACCAGGGGTTGATTCCGCTAAAGCTGCATGCGTTCGACCAGGGGGTGAACGTGACGTTGGGACTGCCGTTTGTGCGGACCAGCCCTGACCACGGCACCGCGTTTGAGATTGCCGGGCGCGGCATTGCGCGGCCCGACAGCATGATCGCGGCAATCAACCTGGCGGGCGAACTGGCAAGGAAACGAAGCCAAACGTGAAACCGTTCGTCGTCGGCATCGTCGCCACTTATCGCCGTGCTCCGGAACTGGCCCGGCTGCTGCGTTCGCTCGAAAGCGTCACTGTTCCCCTGGCCCTGCTGGTGGTCGACAACGCCGGCGATCCGGAAACCGCGATGGCTTTGTGCGCCCCGCCGGCGGGAGTGGAAGTCGTCCGGCTCGTTCCCGGAGCGAACCTTGGGTGCGGGGGTGGCCTCGCATACGGCGAGCGCGCTGCGATGGAGCGCTACGGAGACCGTTTCACGCACCTTTGGTCGATGGACGACGATATCGAAGTTGCTCCCGGCACGCTGGAGCGGTTGCTGGGCGCGATGGAAAGGCATTGTGCCGATCTTGCGTGTCCGATGATTGTGTGGCCGGACGGGCGTCCGGGCTGGGTGCCGGGAATGGTGGAGGGCCGGGCGTTTCGAACTGCCAAGAAAGTTGCGTCTCCCTCCGACTACTTCGCCCGTTGTGGAACCCGCAGTATCCCGGTGACGTGGGCGACTGGCGTTTCCCTGCTGGTGACGCGCCGCGCGTTCGAGGAATGCGGCTTGCACCGCGACGATTTTCTGATCCGCGGAGAAGACCTGGAATGGACCCTTCGGATCACCTCGCGTTTTACCGGTATTTTTGTGCCGGACGCAACGGTTCGGCATTTGCCACGAATACCAGAGGAATCACCCGAGGCGGCAACCGCCGAGCGGCGCAAGCACGGTGCGATGCTGCAAAACATCGCCTTCATTGCCGTCCACTTGCCGCATGGACGCCGGATTCTGAAGCATCTTCCGGGCAATCTCTGGCAATTTGCGAGGCAATGGGGCATCACGGGGCTTCTGGAGGGGCTGCGGCTCTACTGGAGCGGAGCGGTCCGCGCCCGTCCTGCTGGAGGATCGTTACGGGTCTGAGGCTACCACCGCCTCAGCAACCACAGCACGAGCGTTAACCCGATGCTCAAGAGGATGCATGTGGTCAACGGGAAGAAAACGGTGATGTTCGGCTTCTGGATATAGATATCCCCAGGCAACCGTCCCAGCGGAATGCGCCCGGCCAGCCTCCAAAGAAAGAGGCCGATCACGACCAGGACTACGCCGACTGCAATCAGCACTTTCCCGAACTCTTGCATCGCTTGTTACGGGGATCGAACCGCCGCGGTAATGAGCGCCTGGCTGCCGTCGGTGAACGTTGCGCGGAAGATCAGCGCGCCGCCTGTGTTACAGCCGCCTGGTTGCGCGGCAGCCTCGGCGGTAGAGTCGAAGATCCCCAGGCCGGCGATAATCTTGATAGCCCCTTCAAGCTCAATGCTGTCCCCGGTTTGCGCGATGAGGCTCAGCGCACCATTGCTATCGGCTTGCCAAATGCCGACGTTGTTCAATGCCGTCACCCCTCCGGGACCGATGGCGAGGCTTGCAAGAATAACCGGGCCGCCTTGATCCGGCAGGGCGAGGCGCTGGAATGCTGAAAACACCGCGCCGACTGGATAGGGCGCCTGAGATTGAGCGCATGCCACCAGTGTGAGCGCGCCGGAGGTGTTTGCCCAGATTCCCACCGCTTTCGATGCCAGAGTGGCCAGGAAAGCGACCTGGCCGCGGTTGTTCAGCACGGGATCGCCCAACGTCTTGAATAACACTCTGCCGGGGATGCCCGGCGCCGCCGAACCGATTCGCGCCACCGGCGCCCGTGAGGGAAGCACCCAGATTCCGCTATTGTTCGATGCCTTAACGCCTGATCCCGCAAGCTGCGCCCTCAAAGCCACGCGCCCCGAATTGTCGATGGTTGCGTTGCCGAATGTCGTAAAACGAGCTCCGCGAATACCCGGCGCGGCCGAACCCCTCGCAGTCGCTACTGAGACGCTGCCCGAGCGCGCGACTTTGAGCACCGCCTGCGTGCCATCCGCAAACGCCGCCACGGCAACGATCGTGCCCGCACTGTTGAAGCCCCGGTCGCCGGTTGCCGGCGCCGACGCCGAGAACGCGTTTAGCGCCGTCACTTGTTTGTAGACGCCTCCGACTTTCAGATTCGATCCCTTGCGCAACAGCATCTTCAAATGTCCCGCCGAGTTCACACCCCAGATGCCGGTGTCGTTGGCCGTAGACACCCGGCCGCCCTTATGCACGAGCTTTGCAAGGAACACCGGGCCGCCGCTGTCGGGCAGGACCAACCGGGTAAACGAGGCGAACTTTGCCCCCGCCGGACACCCGGGCGCTTGCCCTCCTGTTCGGACTACCGGTGTCAAGGCACCGTTGGCATCGAGCCACACTCCCGTGTTAGTGGATGGCGTCACAGCTCCGCCGATGTTGAGCGCTCCAACAAATGCGAGCAGGTTCGGATTGCGATACACGACATCGCCAAAGGCTGCAAACGTCGTGGGAACGCCGGGAGCCATCGCTCCGGTTTGCGCAACCACCGACACCGTCGAGCCGGAATCCACGCAGAGCGCCTCGCCGCCATTCCAACCCGCCCAGAACCCCGCCGCGCCGCTGTTGTCGATGGAGCTTCCCCGGAACGAGGTAAACCACGCGCCATCGATTCCCGGCGCCAGATCGCCCGTCACTGCCACCGCCTCCGCGCCGATGCTCGTTCCGACCGTCGTGAACGTCTGGTCCCCGCCGAAGGCCACCCCGCCGGCGTTGACCGCAACCACCTGGAAGTGGTAAGTAGTGTCAGGATTCAGATTCGCGATCGGCGCGACGACGGCAACCGTTGTGGTGCCGGAGCCAATCTGCTGCGTGCCGGTCGTCGTCCCGTAGAACTGGCTAGTTCCATAACTGAAGTAAACCTTTGTGGACAGGCCGTTGGGGTTGACAGCGGCGTTGAGGGTTCCTTGTTGATAGGCAATGCCGGTCGCCGCACCGGTGGTTGCAGACGCCACGGGTTGCACTGCCGTCGTGAAGGTCTGATCGACCCCGACATTGGTGCCGCTGCTGTTGACCGCCACCATTTGGAAGTGGTACATCGCCGTGGGATCCAGCCCGGTAATAGGCAATTCGATAACAGCCAATCCCAGGCTGGCGGTGACTGTCTGGGTCCCGCTGGAAAGCCCGTAAGCGGTGGTCGGGCCATAGTTGAAATAGACCTTCGTGGACAGGGCGTTGGAGAAAACCGTCCCGGTGAGCGTCGTACCGTTGAAAGTCGTTGCGGTGGACTCCCCTTCAATCGCAGTCGGCGCGGCCCCCGCCCCGATCAGCATTCCTTTTGAAATTCGGTTATTGGAGTTGTCGGCGACATAAAGGTTGCCGCTTGCATCCACCGCAATGCCAAAAGGATAACTGAACAGCGCCACACTGCCGATTCCGTCCGCGGAGGAAGCCACGCCAGGCTGCCCGCCGATTGTGGTGACAACCCCGGCGGATGTCACCTTGCGAATCGTATGGCTCAGATTATCCACCACGTAAACATTGCTGTACCGGTCCACCGCCAGGCCTTGCGGATAATTGAAGCGCGCACTGGTTCCCGTTCCGTTAACGGTCCCGGAAACGCCGGGGCTGCCGGCCAGGAGGGAGACCGTCCCGCTCGACGTAATCTTGCGAATTGTGCAGTTGGAGGTGTCCGCCACGTAGGTATTGCCGCTGCCGTCCACCGCCACTCCCCCGGGATAGTTGAATCGCGCGCTAGTCCCCGTCGCGTTGATCGCGCCGGTGGCGTTGGGGAATCCCGCAAGGGTTGCCACCGTCCCTCCGAGCATCATCTTGCGAATCACGGAGTTAAAGGTGTCGGCGACAAACAGGTCTCCGCTGCTGTCCGCGGCCACTCCGCCCGGACGATAGAAAAGCGCACTGGCGCCCGGCCCGTTGACACAGCCTATCGAACCGGGAATTCCCGCCAGCGTCGTCACCGTTCCGGCAGGGGTAATCGCGCGAATAGTGGAATTGAAGGTGTCGGCCACGTAGAGGTTGTTGCTGCCATCGACGGTGACAGACTGCGGGCAATCGAATTGTGCGCGGCTTCCCACACCGTTCGAGGTTCCGGAAGAATAGCTGCCCGCAAACACCGTCACCACCCCGGCGGGCGTTGCTTTGCGGATCAAATTGTTGGCGTAATCGGCCACATAAACGTTGCCGCCGCCATCCACCGCGACGCCCCTCGGTGCGGAAAAGTGGGCGTCCATTCCGATGCCATCCGCGGCATCGTCAAAACTCGGGCTTCCCGCCAGCGTCGTCACCGTTCCATCGGATGCAATCATGCGGATCGTGTTGGCGTCCGCTACATAGCAATTGCCGCTGGAGTCCACAGCGGCGCCGGTCGGAAAAAGAAATCGAGCATTGGTTCCTGTTCCATCGACATAACCGGATATGCCCGGTCTCCCGGCCAGGGTCGTCACGATGCCGTTTGCACCGACTCTGCGTATCGTCCGGTTGGAGGTATCGGCGACGTACACGTTGTTGTAGGCGTCCACCGCAATTCCCTGCGGATAATTGAATCGCGCGGTTGCAGCCGGCCCGTCGACGGAACCCCACGCGCCGGGGATTCCCGCCACCGTCGTTACCGTTCCGGAGGAGGTCACTTTGCGGATGGTGCAATTGAAGTAATCGGTCACGTACACATTGCCGCTTCCGTCCACCGCTACCGCGCTCGGACCGTTGAATTGCGCATTGGTGCCGGTACCGTCGGCGGTTCCTGAGACGCCGGGAGTTCCCGCCAGGGTCGTCACTGTTCCGTCCGAGGCCATCTGGCGAATCGTGTGGTTGTTATAATCCGCCACGAAGACATTGCCGTTGTTGTCTGCCGCCACTCCGTATGGAGCGTTGAACCGCGCATCGGCTCCGACTGCATCGACGTCTCCGGCAAGGCCCGGAGTTCCCGCCACCGTGATTACCACTCCACTGTTCCTGATCTTGCGAATGTCATTGTTGGTACAGTCGGCCACATACACGTTGCCGTTTGCATCCGCCGACACGCCCCACGGATGATTGAACCGCACGGAAGTCGATATCAAAGCGTCGACGGCCCCCGGGACACCCGGTGTGCCGGCCAACGTCGTCACCGTTCCGTCAGATGCTATTTTGCGAACGGTATGGTTCGAAGTGTCCGCCACGTACACATTGCCGCCGGCGTCCACAGCCACGCCTTGCGGGCCGAAAAAGCGCGCGTTGGTTCCCGTCCCGTCGGCGTTTCCGATCCCGCCCGGCCTCCCGACAAAGCTCTGCCAGTAGTACATTTGCGCTCTGCCGGTGGCGGTCCCGGCAAGGACCATGGCAATCAGGACGAACCGTCGGACCAACCGAACCCAACCCGCCGCTGCCCTCCATGCTACTGGAGCGCTTCCGGGATCCTCTCTGCCGGGTTTGCGCGGGTTCGCCTTGAAGGAAGAACCGCTGTTTGCCAAGACCGACAGAGGCCACAGCCCCGCCGATACACCATCGCACGATTTCTGGAGGAAATTCATCGTCGTTTTCTTTTTCTGAGGGCTGTCGTTCGACAGCATTTTACCCGCACCGGAGCGGCTGCACAAGGGCGTATTTCTCCGCGGGGGATGCGCGCGATCGCCGCGCAATTTAACTCTTCTTGGCTGCCTTCTGCTCGGCGGCGTCAAGGATCTTCAGAAACTTCTGGGGATCCTTGTTGAATTTCTCCACGCAGGACTTGCAGCAGAAACGCACCAGCCGGCCCTTGTAGTGGTAATCATAAGTATCCGAATCGAGCTTCTCGCCGGTGACGACGCATGTCTTCAACGGGTAATCGCCGGCAAGGACTGGCGTAGCGGCGAACGCGACGGCGGCGATTACCGCGATGGAAACGGAGGTGAGGATTTTTTCGAGTTTCTGCATGGCTGCTTGAGAATACATTAACGGCGGCGGTTTTCAACCGGTGGAACGTGCTCACGCCGTCTGCCAGAAGAAGCAAAAAGAGTTGTCCGCAGATTATGCAGATTTTCGCAGATGTCTCGGTGAGGATAGTTGAGACGGCACTCCGTGTTCACACCCTCGCCAACGCCTTACTGCGAGCCCTTTCCGCCAGATCTTTGCGTGTCCCGGTCGCGCAGATATTCGAGCACTTGCGCAGCCAACCGGGGGCCGATGCCCGGAACGGCGGCAACGTCCTCCGGAGAGGCTCGGCGCAGGCGCGCAACCGATCCGAACCGTTTCAGAAGCGCCTGTTTGCGGGTTGCGCTCACACCGGGGCAGTCGTCGAGAATGCTTTCCGCGATGCGCCGCTTCATCAGGAGTTGATGGAACCCGTTGGCGAAGCGGTGCGCTTCGTCGCGGATGCGCTGCAAGAGCCGCAGCGCGCCGGAGTCTTCGGGAAGGCGCAAAGGGAGCGCGCGGCCGGGACGATGGATTTCCTCAAACTCCTTGGCCAGACCGATGATCGATAGATCGTGCAGGCCCAGGCGCTGGAGTTCCTTGCACGCCGACGATAACTGGCCTTTGCCGCCGTCCACGACGATCAGGTCCGGCAGCCGCGCTGCTTCGGAATGCGGGATGTTCCGGCCCAGCCGCTCCAGCGCTTCGGAAGGCGACTCCTGCGAGTACTCGGGTGAATAATCGAGCGGTTCCCCGCGCATCCGTTCCGCCTGTTCGCGCGCTTCGAGCAGAATTCGCGAATACCGCCGCCGGATCACCTCCGCCATGCTTGCAAAATCGTTCTGGCCCTCCACGGTCTTGATGCGGAAACGACGGTAGTTGGCCTTGTCGGGAACGCCGTCGCGGAAGGAAACCATCGAGGCGACCACGTGCGTCGTGGAGATGTTGGAGATGTCGAAACATTCCATGACGCAAGGGGGCGAAGCCAGGCTGAGCGCGTCCTTGAGCGCCAGCAGATCGGCGGCGGGATCGATGCTGGTCGGCAGCGAGTGCCGGGTGAAGCGCCGGGCGGGAGCGGTCGTGGTTCGCAGGCTCTCCACCATGTTTCGCAGTTCCGCGGCGCGTTCGAAGTCCAGCTTTGCCGCGGCCTTGTGCATCTCGGCTTCCAGTTCGGCCAGCATTTCCCTCGATTGCCCCGTGAGAAAGCCGCACGCCTCCTCCACGCGCGAGCGGTATAGGTCGGTGGTCACCCCGCTCATTTTCGCAAGCACCTGGAAGGTGGAGGACTTGAGCTCGCGCTCCGTCGGCGCCCCTCGCCCGAAGGTGAGGATGCCGAAGCGTTTGCGCATAAAATGGAGCGTCTGCCGTAGCGCGCCGGCGTTGGCGAACGGGCCGAAATAACGGGCGTTGTCCTCGCGTTTGAACCGGGAAAGCCGAAAGCGGGGCCATTCCTCGGCCATTTCCACCTTCACCAGCAGGAAGCGTTTGTCGTCGCGAAAGGAGACGTTGTACTTGGGCCGGAACTCCTTGATGAGCTTGCCCTCCAGCAGCAGCGCTTCGGGTTCGCTGCGCACGGTGTGCCATTCGAAGTCCCAGACGCTCTCCAGCAACGCCAGAGTCTTCAGATCCGCCGTGCGCTGTTTGGAAGCCATGAAATACTGGCTCACCCGCTTGCGCAAGTCGCGGGCTTTTCCCACGTAAATCACCCGGCGAAGCCGGTCGCGCATGATGTACACACCCGGTCTGTGAGGCAGGTCGTGCAACTTCTTGCGGAAGTCCGGCTTGTCTTTTGGGAGCTCGGGCGTCATAAATACCTGTTTGACCGCGGTTGGGCTCTGTCTGCGAAACAGTTGAAACCGGGGTCCCAGCCGGTAATATACACACTTCTATTCCATGAAACGCTTACTTTTCTTGTGTCTGCTGTTGCTGATTGCGTCGGCGGGCCTGTCGATTGCCCAAGACCCTGTCACGGTGGACCAAGTCACCACCTCCACCGGCGCCATCGCTGCCGCAAGCAGTCCGCCGCCCAAGCCGGACGTCTCCATCACGGTGCTGCAAGCGGTCGAATCCGGCGGCTGGGCCATGATTCCGCTGGCCATCATGTCTGTTTTGACGGTCATGCTCATCATCGGTTACGCCATCACTCTGCGCACGGGCGCGGTCGTCTCCCAGAGCTTCATGAACACCGCCGAGGTGCTCATCCACAAGCGGGACTATCCGGGGCTGCTTTCGATCGCCAACCGGCACGCGGAAGCGATCGCGGCCATTGTGCGGCGAATGTTCGATTTCACCGCGAAGAACCCCAACGCCAGCTTCGAGATCATCCGCGAGATCGCGCAGACCGAAGGCGGCGCGCAGGCGGCTTCGCTCCAGCATCGCATCACCTACCTGGCGGATATCGCGGTGCTCTCGCCCATGGTGGGGCTGCTGGGAACGGTCACCGGGATCATCCGTTCGTTCGCGACGATGTCGCACACCACTTCGGAGATGACCCGATCAAGCCTGCTTTCCGGAGGCGTTTCCGAAGCCTTATTTGCGACGGCGGCCGGGCTGGTGGTCGGCATCGTGTCGATGGCCTGCTACGGGATTTTCCGCAACAAAGTGCAGAGCCTCATTTCGGACCTGGAAAGCGCCACCGCCCATGTGCTGGCTTTGCTGGCGCTGAACTACAACGAGCGCGATGACCGGCGGGACGATCGCCGCGAGGTTCGCCGCGAACCTCGCCGGGAGGAATCGCGTGAACGGGAACCTTCTTCACCCGGCGGCCGCCGTGGCGCGGTCCTGGTGGACGAGGATTTCTAATATGAACTTCCGCAAACGTTCTTCGCCGCCGCTGCTCGGGTTTCAGATCGCCCCGATGGTGGACGTGTTGTTGGTGTTGCTCGTGTTTTTTATCGTCACCTGGCATATCGCGCTGAGCGAGAACGAGTTGGATGTTAAGGTGCCCACGGCCGCGAACGCTCATGAACAGCAGCCGTATCTGAATCAGGTGGTGCTGAATATCCGCAAGGACGGGACGGTGGTGCTCAACAAGGTGGAGATGTCGCCGGTCCAGCTCAAAGAGAAGCTCGCGAAACTCGCCGAGCTGTACCCGGACCAGGCGGTAATTGTCCGCGGGGACGAAGAATTGCCCTATAAAGATATGATAGCCGTTCTGGACATTTGCCGTTCCGCCAATATCTGGAATTTGATATTCGCCACATCCGTCCCGCAGCAGAAACCTTAGTGCTGGCGCCTATCATGAAATTTGAAAATTACATGCAGCAGAGGCCGTTTTCAGGGCCAACGGGCCGGCAACAATGCAGCCAGGGGCAATGCCCCACTGCCATTAAGTTAAGCTTGGAGGCTCTCGTAACGCGCGCTCGTTCCCAGGCTCCTGCCTGGGAACGCTTCTGTTTTGGAGGCTCCAGCCTCCCGCTCCTCTCCGGTGTGCTGTGCTTTTGGAGGTCCGGCAGGAGGCTGGAGCCTCCGGGTATATTGCATTCCCAGGCAGGAGCCTGGGAACGAGCACGCGTTTCTAGAGGCTCTAGGCTTAACTTAATGGCAGTGGGGCAATGCCCTGGCGTTTGTATAGATTTTGTTCCGGAAAAACCGAAGGGCGCGGGAGGCGAAGTCCGGGGAGCGCACCCGTCTCGGATGCTGGCCGAGGCGAACTTCCGAGGTGGGACTGCTTGCGGTCGTCAGAGTCTGAGGCGCCGAATGCGATTCGAGGGCGAAAAGTTCGTGTCGGCGAGACGCCGACACCAGCACGCGAGACGCGCGCGCTCCCCGGAGTCCCGCGTCCACGCCACCACTGGCTCAACAAATACCCGGGTTCAGGCAGCAGTGTCACCGCAGCTTGAAGCGCTCCAGTAAAACCATCGCCCAAAACCAGCACAGGTTTCAACAAACCCACGACGCATGAACCAGACCCTCAATAACCGCCCGTTGCGCCAGGCTGTCGCGATGGTGTGCTGCCTTTGGCTGGCGGCGTTTACCGCCGAGACCGCGTCGGCGCAAACCTGGCTCCAGCGTTTTCTGCATGAACACAGGCCCAAACCCGCGGCCACGCCGGCGGAGGACTCCACGGATCCCCAATCCGACGCCAAACCCGCGCAGAGCGACCAAACCGGCCCGGCCGAACCGGAGGTTCGCCGGGCGCTTCCCGCCGATGCCATCGATGCTCCGACGGTGGAGATTCCCGTCCAACGCGCCGCCCCCGCCGATACTCCGCCGCCGATTCGTCGTGCCGAACCGGTATCCCCGGCCGATCTGACCTCGGAGCCCGTGTCGTCAACGCCGACTCCGACGCCAACGCCGGAACCTGCTCCGACGCCCCGCCCCGCCCCAAAGGTCAAGGCGCGTCCCTCCCCGCGTATCGAACGGGCGCTGCCGGCAGACCCCGATGTAGCACCGACCCCCGCGGTCACGCCTGCGCCTGCCGTCACACCCACTCCCATCGTCGCGAAGACCCCGGCCCCGGCCCCGGCGACGGTTCCGGATACGCCGGTGCTGAAAGCCGAGGCCGTCACTCCCACGCCGCAGGCTACTCCGCAAGACGAGATGGACCCCACCCACGACGTTATCCGGATTTCCCCCAATGCCGTGGTGCCCCCGGCGGATGCGTCGCAGATCAAAGCCGCCAACGATTTCTACGCCAGGAAACAATTCGATGCGGCGGCCACCGAATACGAACGCTACCTGAACGTCTTCCCCACCGGGCCCGACCGTCTTTCGGCTCAGTACCGCCTCGGCGAGTGCTTCCGACAACTGGGCAATCTCAACTCCGCCCGCAAGAGCTACGAGGCGCTGGTGTTTTCCATGGACGAAGGCGATTTCGTCGGCCCCGCCGCTTTCCGCCTGGCCGAGATCTGCTACCAGGAAAAGAATTATTCGGATGCCGCCACGTTTTTCCGCAAGGCCTCCATCCGGCTCAAAGTGCCTTCGCTGGTTCTGCTGGCGAAGTTCAATACCGCGCGTTCGCTTGAGTATCAGAGCTTCAACGAGGACGCGATCCGCACGTACGACGACCTCCTCCAGAGCAAAGAGAACAACCCGTTCCGAGAGGCCGCCATGTTTGCCGCGGCGCGCCTGGCGGCCGACGCCGGACGCAAATCCGAGGCAATGCTGCGGCTCAACGCCTTGCGCGAGGAGAGCGCCAAGCCAGCCGTCAAGGCGGAGGCGACGGCGCGGATCGGCTTGCTTATGCTCGATGTCGGCCAGAACGCCAAGGCCATCGTGGAGCTGAAAAAGGCGCTTTCCATGCCCGAAGCGGGCGAATGGCGGGAGGTCGCCGAAGTGGGCGTCCTGCGCGTTCTCTACAACCAGGCCAAGTACCAAGCCGTGCTGGAAACCTACCGCACTTCCGGCAAGGAGTTTTCTCCATCGGTGTACCCGGAGGTGCTCTTGATCGTGGCTACTTCGAGCCGCCAGCTCGGCAAATATGCCGACGCGCGAGCGCTCTTCGAACAGGCGATCCAACAATTCCCGGATTCGGTCTATGCCCGGGAGGCGGCCTACGAGCGCATTATCACCCTCTACAGCATGAATTCACCGGACCTTATTGCCGAAGTGGACGCTTACCTGGCAAAAAATCCGGAAGCCAACAACAAGCGGGATCAGCTCACGCTCGTTAAGGCCGAGTCGCTCTACAAGGCGAAGGAATACGCGGCTGCGGCTCCGGTTTACGCCTCCCTGGAGACATCCACTCTCGCGCCGTTCCTGAAGGCCGAGGCTCTCTTGAAACGCGGCTGGTGTTTGTCGAAAACGCGGAACTACACGGAAGCGAGCAAGGCGTTTACCGATTTTCTGGAACGTTACCCGGCCAATCGGCTGGCGCCGACCGCTCTGGTCGAACGGGGGCTCAGCTATCAGAAAGCCGGCAATTTCAAGCAGGCGCTCGCCGACTTCGACACCTTGCTGAGCGATTACCCGTCCGTCAAAGAGCGGGAGATCGTGCTTCAGCAGAAGGCGCGAATTCTCGGTCAACGCGAGGACAACCAGGGGATGGTGGACACGTTCCAGCGTCTCTTGAAAGAGTTTCCCAAGAGCCCGGCGGCGGGCGAGGCGAATTACTGGATCGGCTGGGTCGCCATGCAGGCCAAGAATTACCAGGCCGCCATCGCGCCGCTGGAGGCTGCGCGCAAGCTCGACAAGGAGTTCGCCGACCTTTCGACGACGCTGTTGCTTTGGGCCCGCTATTCGCTGGAGCAACGGGACGCCGCCGCGACCGAAGTGGATAAGATTGTGGCCAACAAGAAGAGCCACCTCAAAGCGCCCACCGAACTGCTGCGCTGGCTGGGAATGGCTTATCTGACCGCCGACAAACCCACGGAAGCGGAACGCTACCTTGCGCTGCTGACCGCCCGTTCCAAGGATGAACAAGTGCTGGCGGACGACTGGCTCAATCTCGGGCGAACCCGCACGAAGCTGGGGAAATGGAACGAGGCTGAGGAAGCGCTCCGGGTGTACCTGGAGAATGTGAACGATCCGGTTCCGCAGGCAACCGCCTACCTGGCTCTGGGCGAGGCGGAGCTCGGCGGCGGGCGGTTGGACGAAGCTCAGAAATCAGCCAACCAGGTGCTCACATTGCAGCCGGAAGGCCGGTTAAATTCCCAGGGACGCATGCTGCTGGGGGATGTCGCGATGGCCCGGCACAACTACGAGGATGCCGCCAAGCTTTTCCAAAGTGTCTCGATTCTGGGTGTGGAGGACGAGGTGCTGACTCCAAAGGCGCTGGAGAAGGCCTACATCGCGTACAAGAAGGCCGGAAACGACCAACCGGCGGGGAAGGTCTTGAACGAACTGCAGTCGCGTTTTCCGGAATACAAGCTCACCGGGGCTGCGTCGGAAGTGCATGCGTCTTCGAGGCCATAGCGAAAATTTCTTCGTATCTGCTTGATGCGCGCGAACGTCTCGTTTTCATTGGTGGGCGATGTCAGATTCCATCCCGCAGCCCAAATACAAGAGGATCGTGCTCAAAGTCAGTGGCGAAGCGCTCAGAGAAGTGGGAAGCCGCGACAATATTTCCCCGCAGATCGTCAGCGATGTTGCCAAGCAAGTGCTCGAAATCCACAAACTCGGGGTGCAGGTCGCCGTGGTCATCGGCGGGGGGAACATTTGGCGGGGGCTCTCCGCCAGCCACCGCGGGATGGAGCGCACGACGGCCGATTACATGGGGATGCTCGCCACGGTCATCAACGGCATGGCGCTCCAGAGCGCGCTTGAACAACTCGGGCTGGCGACCAGGGTCCAGACGGCCATCGAGATGAAGAACGTGGCCGAGCCCTTCATCCGCCGCCGCGCCATGCGTCATCTCGAACTCGGGCGCATCGTCATCTTCGTCGCCGGCACCGGCAACCCGTTTTTCTCCACCGATACAACCGCAGCGCTGCGAGCGAGCGAAATCGGCGCGGAGGTCATCTTGAAAGCCACCAAAGTGGACGGAGTTTACACGGCCGACCCCACCAAAGATCCGACGGCGGTCAAATACGACCGGATCACCTACACCGAAGCGCTCACCCGGCGCCTGGCAGTGATGGACTCGACCGCGTTCTCCCTGTGCATGGACAACAAGGTGCCGATCGTCGTCTTCGACATGGGCCGTCCGGACAACATCAGGCGGGTGGTGATGGGCGAAAGCGTCGGCACTCTGGTAACTTCGACCGATTAAACTTGGAATTACTTACACATTATGAGTTCAGAAGAAATCATCTTTGACGCTGAGGCCGACATGGAGAAGTCGGTCGATTACATGCAACACGAGTTTTCCAGCGTGCGGACCGGAAAGGCGTCCCCGGCGCTGGTTGAGAACATCGAAGTGGAAGCTTACGGCTCCATCATGCGCTTGAAACAGCTCGCCGTCATCACCGCCCCCGAACCGCGCTTGCTCGTCATCCAGCCGTTCGATGCCTCCACGACCAAAGCGATCGAGAAAGGGATCAAGGAGTCGAAGGTCGGCATCAATCCCGCTATCGACGGCAAGATTCTCCGCCTCCGCATCCCGGAACTGAGCGAGGAACGGCGCGTTCAGCTGGTCAAAACCATCAAGGTCATGGCCGAGGAAGCGCGGGTGCGCATTCGCGCGGTGCGCCGCGACGCCATCGACGGCCTCAAAAAGTTGGAGAAAGGCGGGGAGATCACCGAGGACGATCTTCGCACTTTGGAAAAGGACGTGCAGGAACTTACCGACAAGTCCGTCAGACAAATCGATGACGCTGTCATGGGCAAAGAAGCCGACATCATGAAGGTCTGAGCATGCGACCGCTTGCCATCGCTCTTATCGTCGCCGCCCTGTTCGCGTTAGTGTCGGCGCTGGCCGCCCTTGGAAACGAGCCGCGTCCGGCCCCGGATTTTGCGCTCGTTGGCGGAAGATCGCTCAGCAGTCTGCGTGGACAACCGGTGGTGGTCGTCGTTGCGAAATCGCCGAGGTCATGGCGATTTCGCCGGGAAATTGGCGAAGTCAGCCGACACTATGTGGATTTCGCCGCCCGCAACACGGTATTTATCGCGGTATTCACTGGCAGGCCTGTGGATTCCTCTTCCGCGGAGACGAGCACACCGATTCGCTCCAACATCCCATTTGTTGTGGTGCGCGACAGCGGGGGCATCCCCGAAAAGCTGGGGCTTTCCGAAGGCTTTGGCGTGGCGGTTATCGGCAAGGACGGCAATATTGACCTGGCCACCCCCAAGTACGCCGCCGCTTACCGCATCCGGGACGCTATTGTGAACAACTTCGAGCAGCAGACCTCCGAGCGGAACGAGTCGTTGTAGCCTCAGGCATCCTGACCTCTTCTGGAAAGAACGGCCGGATTGGGCGCAGGACAAATTTCTTCCGGCGGATCGCAATCACCGGGAGGTCTGTATATACCGGGGTATATACACGGATTAAGAAAACGGTGTCGGCCTGCAACTCT
>Ga0316220_1000787_pt1 | contig 41428 bp, 29 predicted proteins | sample TBH18005metaG_FD_203632 | JGI IMG/M metagenome (GOLD analysis project Ga0316220, IMG submission 203632) | Freshwater microbial communities from Trout Bog Lake, Wisconsin, USA - TBH18005 | ecosystem: Environmental > Aquatic > Freshwater > Lake > Hypolimnion/Profundal zone | place: USA: Wisconsin... | reverse complement strand
CGGAAAGCTCTGATGGCAAAGGGAAGCTTCCGTAGGCGAAGGACTGTCCGGCTTGCGAAAGCGGCAGAGGACTGCCCGCACTCCAAGACGCTGACGCGTTTATCGGAAGCCCCACTCGGCTCCATCGCCACTCCTGTAAAGCGAAAGTTATCGTGTTACAGCATACTAGGCTGGTATAAAGCTGCGCCTTTGGCGCTAAACAGATACCACCCGGCCCGGATGTTGGTCGAGGCATCCCGCCTGGACGAACTTCCGGCGTGGATGCGTCTACAGCCCGCAGAGTTTGGGGACCGGAAGGCGGTTCGATGGCCGGAAGTTCGCTTTGGCGAGACGCCAAAGCCAGCACGCGAGACGCGTGCGCTCCCCGGAACTCACATTGCGACGCGATCAGCCGCGAAGATGCCTTTGGCGAGGGCGCCAAAGGCCGCACGCGAGGGCGCGTGCGCTCCCCGGAAGCTGGTCCGACGCAAGATTTTGTTTTCATCATGCTCATCGGCAGCCGCTCCAAAGGTACACCGGCAGGATCAGGAATAGCGTGGAGAAAAGGCAACACGCCACTCCCAGCGCGCAGACCAGGCCCAGGCTGGAGAGCGCCGGATTGCTCGCCAGCCCGAGCGAAGCAAACCCGGCGATGGCGGTCAGACCGCTCAGGAGCACCGGCTTGACGATGGACGCCAGAATGCGCGCCCGCCCGGCCGCGTCGCGTTCCAGCGCCGCCTGGCGCACTCCCACGACGATGTAGATTCCGTAATCGACGCCCACCCCAAGCACCAGCGGAAAGGCGAGGATATTGAAGAGGTTGAGCGGCAGACCGGTGATCTTCAGCCCCGCGATCATCGCGCCGATGGAAAGCCCCAGCCCGGCCATCAGCACCAAAAGCGGCGCGACTTTCCTATAAATGAAAACCAGAAGCAGGATGTTGAACACGACCATGACCACACTGAGCTGGATCAGCTTCGACTGCGACCACGGCACCAGGTCGGCCATGACATAGCTCCAGCCGGAGAGATGGGCATTCACACCGGGGGTCTCCAGCACCTTCTTCAGCTGGCTCTGCTCGGCTCCCGATCCGATCGTCCGGTTGGGGATAACGTATGCGGCCCCCACGTTGGGAGTGTTGGACACGAAACGGTCGAGCACGAACCGCCACATCGATTGCGCCGGCAGAGATTTGCGCCAGTCCAGCGGTGTCCGGTCTCCGCGGCCAAGGCTTTCGAGGGTGTCCAGCATCGAGAACGCCGCGGGAAACGCGGCATCGTCAAACCCGTTCTTTTCCAAAGCCTCCCGCAGGCTCTTGCGGCTTTCATCAGGAGCGGTGCGGCGAAGCGCTGCGAGATTAGCGGCAACGCGAGCCGGGGAGAGCGCGAATGCGGCCGGACAGGAGATGCGCTTGATTTCCCCGCGCTCGACGGCAGCGGTCCAGCGGTCGCAAACCCTTTGCCATTGCTCGTGGAAATCCTCCTCCGTCGACGCGCGAACGATCGCCAGCACCGGCTCGATCGCCGGTTCGCCCGGCTTGCGCATCCCGTTGGTAATCGTGCGCAACGCATTTCCCGCTTTGCTGTTGGCCGGTTCGAGCGATTTCGGGTCGGCCTGGAACTGCACTTTACCAACAGGCAGGAAGGCGTACAGGTTCAGCAAAATCAGCAGAACCAGCGTGGCGATCGCAACGGGTTTGGGCGCGACAAACAGCCCGTCCACGTAGCGCTGCGTTCCGGTGAAGAGAAAATCGTGATCGCTCGGAATGTGCCGCCGTCCCACGAACACGAAGAACACCGTCATCATGAAGAGCGCGGCGAAGACGATGCCGATGGCAATGAGCACGCCGAGTTGGGCGAACCCCGGCGACTCGCTTAGCAGCAACGAAATGAACGCCGCCGCGGTGGTGATCGCCCCGAAGAGAACGCCGCGCCCAAGTCGATGCACCGCATGCGCGGCGGCTTCTTCATGGTCGTGCCCGAGCTTGCGATAAGCCTGGTAACTCCCGTAAAGCAACATGCCGAAGTCCACGCCCAGACCGACGAGGATCGAGCACAGGCCCATCGTCACCACGTTCAACTCCGCGAAGACGACCGTGCCCGCCGCCACGGCCACCACGCAGCAGAGCAGGAGCACCAGCAGGATCGCCAGCAGCGGACGGAACCGGCGGAAGCCGATGAAGAATACGCCCGCCACCAGAACCACGGAACCGAGCGCCGTCGAAGCGATGTCGCTGTTCATGTCCTGCGAAATCTCACTGACAAAAGCCGTGCGCCCGGTAATGAGGATCTGCGGCGCCGGCCCGGTCCACCCTGCCAGCACGCGTTTCTTGAACGCCTCGACCTGGCGCATGACGTTCTGGCACGTCTTCGCGTCCAGCCCGGCCTGGTTGGTCGCCGCGACAATAACCCGCAACGAACCGTCCGGAGAAGCGAGCGGACGGGAGGAGTTGAGCGAGAACGACCCGGCCAGCGGCTTGATCGCCGACGCAATGAGCCCCAGTGGGTCGAACGTGAGTTCCATTTCCGCCTTGGGCGAGCCCGCCTCGATTTCAGCCTTCTTATGCGCAAACCGTTCGGCGATCGCCTCCGGTTTCAACTGCTGCATGGCTTCCGCGAACGCCTTGGGCTCCAGGTTGAAGAGCAGCGGAATCGCCAGCAGCTGCATTTCGCGCTGGCCATCCGGGGAATCCATTGGCGGACGGTCCATTACCCGGACTACCCAGGGCTCCTTGCGCAGTTCCGCGGCGAAATGGTCCAGAAAACCGTCCATGTCCGCCTCGTGTTTTTCATCGAGCAACCCGAAGGTCAGCTCCCGCGCCTGCGTGAATTCGCGGTCGTAAATCTTGAGCGTCCGGACGGAATCGAACCGTTGCGGCAGCAGGTTCAGGACATCGGAATCGACGTGGATGCGCAACGCGATGACGGCGACGCACAGCAGCACAAACACCCCGAGCATCGCCGCGACCGCATACGGCCGGCGCACAGCGTACCGGGCAAGCCTCGACTCCAGGTTCATGCAAAAGGGAACGATGAACCCCGGCTTCTCCGCGCTTTCCTGAACGGGAGTCTGCGTTTCGTGCGATTCGTTCACTTGGCGAACACAAACACAAACCGCTCGCCCGTGGCTGGGAACGCGATCCGGATGCGTTCCGGCTGGGAACCGGCGGTGCGCGCCGTCCATCGGCGATGCCCCACGCCGCCGCTCACCGATACCGGGCGCGTGCCGCCGGGCGGACGGGCGGCGTCGATGGCCGCGAAGACGTCGCGCAGTTTCATCCAGGTGGTGAGCGAACCGACCGCGTGGGCGGGCTCGCCCTGCCAGGCGCCGTGGGCGAAGACGCCGTCGGCTCGCGCGGCAGCGCCGGTTTCGCGCAGTTTCATCAAAGGCAGGCCGGCCCCGGCGGTGAAATCGAGCTGGAATTCCCGCGCCCCCTGCCGGCTGACCACCGTCTCGCCGATAACCGAACGTTTCTTGGTGACGTACTGAAGCTGGCCGATGGAGGTACGCCAGGTGGCGTCCGGCGTCGGAAACTGGCGCTGGACGGTCTGGCAGGCGGGCAGGGTGGCCAGGAGGCCGAAAACGATGCCGCAACGGAGCAGTCGGTTGAGTTTCATAGGTGGATTGCTTTTCTTATTACAGCGTTTCTCAAAAGTCATTACCGAAACGTCGCGCGCTGAGAGTGGGGAAAACTTCGGCGGCAAGCTCCGGGGAGCGCACCCGTCCCGGGTGCTGGTCGAGGCGTCCCGCCTCGACGAACTTCCGGCGTGGATGCGCCTGCAACCCGCAGAGTCTGAAGACCGAAAGGCGGTTCGATGGTCGGAAGTTCGCGCCGGCGGGACGCCCAATACTGTTCGGATAACCAGCAATTTCGAAGGCGGGTAAAACTTCGGCGGTCGCGCCAGCGTCTTGGAGTGCGGCAGTCCTGTGCCGCCTTCGGATGCCGGACCAACCCTCGTACACCGCAAAGCTTGCTTCCCACGACCAGCCATGTCCTTCTTCTTTTTCTCACGGCAAACACGGGCGCCCATGGCTGCGTACCGGCGGGAAATGAATAGCAAAGGAACGGTGGACGCCTGCCTGGGACTTGGCAGACAGGCGACCAGGAAAGCAACTTTAGGTACCGACGCGCCATCCCAAGGCGGCACAGGACTGCCGCACTCCAAGACGCTGGCGCGTTTCTCGGAACTCCCAACGCAATCCGTTGCGAGTTGCATTCGCTGTCGTTCAAATTCGCTAAACGAACAGTATTGGGGAGGATGCCCGTGTTCCCTTCAGCCAGCACGCGAGACGCGTGCGCTCCCCGGAGTCCCCGGTCCGAGCGCCGTCTGCGATGCGAGCAAAGAATCGGAAAATCCATGTTTACCGGACAGACGGAGCGGTCAGCAACGCTTCCACGGCCACCGCATCCGCCGGGGTGTCCACGCCCACCGAAGCGCTTTTGGTAATCAACACCCGAATCCGTGCGCCATTCTCCAGGGCTCGCAGTTGTTCGAGCTGCTCGGCCTGCTCCAACAACGACGGTTTCCATTTCACAAATTTTAGGAGGAACTTGAGCGAAAATCCGTAAATTCCCTGATGACGGTAGTACGGAAGCGCCTCAGCCGCGCCGGCATCCCTGCGAAACGGAATGGGGCAGCGCGAAAAGTACAGCGCGTCCCCGTTGCGATCGAGCGCCACCTTGACCGCATTGGGATTCCCCACGTCCTCGCCCGGCCCGAACATGCAAGCGGCGGTGATCATGTCCAGCTTCGGATGAGCGAGCAGCGTTTTGGCGAGGCGATTGAGCAGCGCGGGATCGATCAGCGGTTCGTCGCCCTGCACGTTGATGACGTGGGAGACGCCGGTCAGCTTGCGGGCGACCTCGGCGATGCGGTCGGTGCCGCTGCGATGTTTTGGCGAAGTAAGGGCCACCTCCGCGCCGAAACCGAACGCGGCCTCGGCAATGCGCAGGTCGTCGGTGGCGACAATGGCCGTGACGATCGACCTGGCTTTCAGGGTGCGTTCCCAGACGTGTTGGATCAGCGGTTTGCCCGCAAGCGGAAACAGCGGTTTGCCCGGAAAGCGGGTGGACCCCCAGCGGGCAGGAATGATTGCGACGACGCCTTTGGCGTTGGACATCCCTGCTTTGTAAACTGTCGCGGGCGAAAAGGCCAGCGTGTTGGTATTTGGGCGTGGGTGCGGGCGTGATTCAGCAATGGAAATTCGTGTGAATTGCCGCATATTGAAAAAATTCATAGCGACTTATGTCATCGTTCCTCCCGTTCATTGTCGCGGTTCTCGCGTTCTGCTTCCTCGGTTCACCCTCGGTTCACGCCCAGCAACGCCGGGTCGCGCCACATATCGGGTACATCTACCCGGCGGGCGCGCAAGCCGGCACGAGTTGTGAGATTACCATTGGCGGGGAAGTGCTCGACGGCGTGAAGGAAGTGCTCCTTTCCGGCAGCGGCATTCGCACGACCGTGGTCAAGTTCAACCGACCGCTGCCGATGAAGCGCCTCAACGAATTGCGGCAATACCTCGAGGAGGCCCGCAAGCGCTACGCGCAGACGAAAGGCTCGCTCCTGGGCCGGTTCCGCAATCCGGACAACGTCGCGCGCATCCTGACGGAGGCCGGAGCGACCGAAGAGGAAATCAAGCAGTTCTTCAAGATGCGCGAACAGAAGAACGACCCCAAACGCCAGGTCAACCCTCAGCTTGCCGAGCAAGTAACCGTGAAGCTGGACGTCGCCAAGGACGCGCTGCCCGGTCCGCGCGATCTGCGGCTGCTCATTCCCGCGGGCGCCACCAATCCGCTGCCTTTCTGCGTCGGGCGGCTCGCCGAATCGGTCAAGGGCGACGAGGTGCTCGGCAAGACCATCGAGACCGCGAAAAAAGTGACTCAACCTGTGGTGCTCAACGGCCAGTTGCTGCCCGGGCAGGTCGATCACTACGCTTTCGAGGCGAAGAAGGACTCCCATCTGGTGATCGCCGTGCAGGGGCGCGACCTGATCCCCTATCTCGCCGACGCCGTTCCGGGCTGGTTTCAGCCGGTGGTGTCGCTGTACGATTCCAAGGGCAGGGAGGTCGCCTACGCCTACGACTTTCGCTACAGCCCGGACCCGATTCTCTGTTTCAAGCCGCCCAAGGACGACACGTACCTCCTGGAAATCAAGGACGCCCTCTACCGCGGCCGCGAGGATTTCGTGTACCGGGTCACCATCGGTGAAATCCCGTTTGTGACCGGCATCTACCCGATGGGCTGCCGGACGGGTTCCTCCGCAACGGCCGCCATCACCGGATGGAATTTGAAGCGCTCGCAGGTCATCCTGGACCCGGGCCAGACGGAAGGCATTCATCCCCTGCCGGAGTTGAGCAACGGCCTGGTGGTCGGCGACGTCCCGTTTGCCAGCGACGCGATTTCCGAGACCGACGAGCGGGAGCCGAACAACGACCCGCAGCACGCCCGGCCCATGGGGCTGCCGGTAATTGTCAACGGGCGGATCGATCCCCCCGGCGATGTCGATGTGTTTGCCGTCCCATGCGGCGCGGGAGCGAAACTGGTGGCGGAAATCAACGCGCGTCGGCTCGGTTCGCCGCTCGATTCCTACCTCAAAATCACCGATGGCGCGGGCCGGCAGGTCGCTTTCAACGACGACTGGGAAGACAAAGCCGCCGGATTGCTCACGCACAAGGCCGATTCTTACATCCTTTTCACCGCAACCACCGCGGGCATGTATTACGTGCATGTGGGCGATTCCCAGCATAAAGGCGGTCCGGATTACACCTACCGCCTGCGCCTGAGCGCGCCCCGGCCCGATTTTGCGTTGCGGGTCACCCCGTCAGCCGTCAGCGCCCCGCCCGGAGGGGCCGCTCCGGTCACCTTCTACGCGTTACGCAAGGACGGCTACCAGGGCGAGGTGGCCATCAAGCTGAACATGCCCGTGCAGGCCGGTTTCATCCTCAACGGCGGCCTCATCCCGGCGGGCCAGGACAAAGTGCGCGCCACGCTGACATTTCCGCCCGATTACGTGGACAAGCCGATCAACCTGTCGATGACCGGACACGGCACGGTCGATGGCGGGCGCCTGATCGTTCACCCGGTGGTTCCGGCGGACGACCTGATTCAAGCGTTCGTTTACCACCATCTCGTGCCAGCCAAGCAGGGCCTGGCCGTGATTTCCGGCAGTTGGCGCGGCGGACGGGCGGTCATGGATGTCCTCAGCCATGAGCCGATTACCCTGCCCTCCGGCGGCACCGGGCGCCTGGTGCTCTCGACGCCGGCGTACAGGGGCGGCGGCATGCAGCGCGATGTGCAGTTTGAACTGAACGAACCGCCGGAGGGGATCGTGATCGACAAGACAACGTACGCTCCCGAAGGGATGGTCGTGGCGATCCGAACCGACGCGGCGATAAAACCGGGCTTCAAAGGCAACCTCATCGTTGAGGTGTTTCACGAGACGACCGGAAAAGAGAAGGACGGAAAACCGGGCCAGAAGCGAAGATGGTCATCCGGCTTCCTGCCGGCGATCCCGTTCAAGGTGGTGGGAAAGTAGGGCGATGCCCGAATGGCACTAACTTAAGGGCGTTTTTCGCACTACTCCGAAAATACCCATGCGCGTGTATCCGAAGGGGAGCGCGGGCTTCCAGCCCAATACCGTTCGTTTAACGAATTTGAACGACAGGGAATGCAACTCACAACAAACTGCGTTGGGAGTTCCGAGAAACGCGCCAGCGTCTTGGAGCAACGGCAGTCCTGTGCCGCCTTGGGATGGCGCGTCGGTACCCAAAGTTGCTTTCTTGCTCGCGCTCACCGCTCCTTTGCCATTCATTTCCCGCCGGTATGCGGCCATGGGTTGTCCGGGTTTGCCATGAGAAAAAGAAAGACATGGCTGGTCGCGGGACCCAAGTTCCGCGGTGTACAAGGGTTGGTCCGGCATCCCAAGGCGGCACAGGACTCTTTCCATTACCCACAACTTTGAAGACCAGACGCCCGAGCGAAGACGGCGCCCGATTTGCAAACTTGTGAGTAATGAAAAGGAATCTCCACCGCTTTCGAAGCGATTGGTCTCACGTCCATTCCAGGGAGAGGTCAGGAGGTCTGAGGCTACAGTGTGGTCGCACCTTCGGTGCGGAGGGCGCTGCAAAGATAAAAAAGGGCCGGAAAATCGGGCAAGCGGCGGCTTTACAATGTGGCCCCTGCCGGAAGAACCGGGTGGCCGCCGGCGATAACGTTCTGGAGTTGAAACGTTGCACCTTCCGTCGTCAGACCGCCCAAATACACCGAATTTCCGAAAATATTTCTCGACGCCATCGGAAAACCGATGTAAATACATTGTAACTCCTCAGACAATGCGTCAATCACCTCCAGATTCTCGGTTTCGAGCATTCACTCTGCTTGAGATGGTCATGGTCCTGGCGATCATCCTCGTCATCGCCTCCTTCGCCATCCCTTCCACCACGGGGATCCTCAAGGGGTCGCGCCTGACCGAAGCCGGACAGCTTCTCACCGATCAAATTGTCCTGAGCCGGCAGATTTCCCTCTCCACCAATCATCCGGTGGAAGTGCGCTTTTACTGCTATGGAGACCCGGAAGTGCCGGGGGAAAACGCCGAAAGCGCGGACTCGGGAAACTACCACGGGATGCAGGCGTTTGAAATCAAAGAGTCGGGGACCGTCCCGCTCGGCGCCGTGATGCGCCTGCCCACCTCGGTCGTCATCGATAAAGACACCAGCACTTACTCCACGCTGCTCAAAGGGGTTGAGGTCGGCGGCGCCACCCTTTCGCCCGTCAAGTCCACCGGCGCGGCCCTGGGCAATCCAATTCCGCGTGTCGGGTCCAACGGCAAAGCCTATAAATCGGTCTCGTTTCGTTTCCTGCCGGACGGCTCGACCGATTTGCCGAAGCTCGACACCAGGCTCGACGGTTCGGGTTCCGCGGCGGCGGCATGGTTTTTGACCCTGCACGACGTTACCGACCAACCGACCGCCGGGGGCGCCCCGAAAGATTTCTTCACCATTCAAGTCGATCCCCTCAATGGAAACATTCATTCTTATCGTCGGCAGTAAGCGGGGCCGTTCGCGCCGTTCGCACCGTTCGCGCCGGGCCTGCGTCTCCGGCTTCAGCCTCATCGAGATCACGCTGGCCCTCGGCATCATCGCCTTTGGCTTTGTCACCGTCTTCGGCCTCTTGCCGACGGGCCTCAATACTTTCCGCCGGGCGATGGATATCTCCATCGGCGGACAGATCGCGCAGGAACTCCTTAACGACGCCCAACAGACCGATTTCGACAAACTCGTCGGTTCAGGGACCAGCGGCAGTACGGGAAGCGCCGGCGGCTCCGCGGCGGGGGGGGCCGGGTCCCCGGTGTATCACTACTACGACGAGCAGGGCAATGAGATCACCGACAAGACCAAGTCCGTGTACCAGGGGGTGCTCTGGGTGCGTTCGAGCCCGGCGATCCCCGGGGCCACCGACACGTCCCAGTCGGCGGCGATCATTGCCCAGGTGGCCCACCTGCCGGGGTTTCTCACCGTCGCCGTCAAGGGCGGCGTTTGGGACGATCCAAGGGTCTCCATCACCACTTGCACCGCCATGGTAGCCAGACAAGCCCAATGAAAACCGCTCCCCACTCTTTCCCTCGCCCTGGTGCTCGTTCCGCCTTCACCCTCGTTGAGTTGATGGTGTCCATGGCCATCCTCGGCGTCATCCTGGTCCTGATGACCCAGATTATCGACGCCACCGGGAAAACCTGGGCTTCGACCACCGGTAAGATCGAGCAATTTCGCGAAGCCCGGCAGGGATTCGAGACCATTGTACGCCGGCTCAGCCAGGCGACGCTCAACACCTATTACGACTACGACTGGACGAACCTGAACCTGCCTCCGACTCGGTACATCCGGCAGTCTGAACTGCGATTCATCAGCGGGCCTTCCGCCAGCCTCATCGGCGACAAGGGCGACATCCATCCCACGCATTCCGTCTTCTTCCAGGCCCCGCTGGGTTTCGTCAGCAATTCGGTCAATGCGCCGCTCAAAAACCTTCTCAATACCTGGGGCTACTGGATCGAGTACGTCAGCGACACTTACTGGCGCCCACCCTTCATTGCGGACATGACACAACCGGCGGCCAAGCCGCGCTTCCGGCTGATGGAGATGATGGAGCCGTCCGAATCCATGTCAATTTATTCTTACACCTCGGGCAGTTCGGGGGCGGCGCTCAATTACCCCGGCAAACAATGGTTCACCAACTCCGCGCAGCAATCGGTGGAGGACCGGCCGGCGCGACCGTTGGCGGACAACATTATTGCCATGGTGCTGCTGCCCAAGTTGAGTCCCCAGGACGACCCCACCGGCACAGCGCTCTCGCCGAAATACGCCTACGACTCCTCCACTGTGGGCATGGGAACAACCAACCCCAATCTGGACTCGAGGAACCAGCTTCCGCCCGTGGTCCAGGTCACCATCGTCGCGGTCGATGAAAAAAGCTTTGCGCGCATTTACCCCAAGGCCGACGAGAGCACGCCTCCGGAAACCTTCGGTTTGGACGGCCTTTTCGGTGACGAAGGGGGCAAGGCGGGCGATCTCCATGACCCAACCAACCCCGGTTTCGCCCAGGACCTGCAGACCTTGCAAAACACTTTGACTCAGAAACACCTCGTTTACCGGGTTTTCACCACCAACGTTTCCATCCGCGCCGCCAAATGGAGCCGCGCACAAACCAACTAACTCACTGTATATGCAAACAGACTCCAGAACACCGTTTTCTCTGCCGGCATTTCCGCGCCGGCGGCGCGCCGGAGCGGCGCTGGTCATCATCCTCTCCTGCCTGGTGCTCATCACCGGGATCGTGGTCGCGTTCTTTGCGAGCGTGAGCACCGAGTTGAGCGCCGCCAAGGGCTACGCCAACGGCGTGACCACCAAGGAACTTTCGGATACCGTGGTGGCCACCGTCATGGGCACGATCAAGACAGCCACCACCGGCACCACGGGCGTGTGCTGGGCGTCCCAGCCGGGGATGATCCGGACCTTCGACATCGACTCAAGCGCCACCGACCCCAGCTACACCCAGGCGCTGGCCTGCTACAAGCTGTACTCCTCGGACACCATGGTCATCGACAAGGGGCACATGCCCTTCAAGACGGGGACGGAGATCAATGGGAACTGGAAGACCCAGCCCGGAGTTTACACCGACCTCAACGCTCCCCTCGTGAGCGGGAGCAACCTGATCTATCCCATCATCGATCCCGCCATGAGCGGCACCATCGATGGCTTCACGATCAACCCGATCCCCGCACTCGGGTACAGCACTTCCATGGCGCCCGGGCCGACCAACAACCCCGCCGCCATGCCGGCGGAGTGGCTCTACGTGCTCAGAAACGGCGATCTCGCCGCGCCCAAGCCCGCGGCCGATTCCAGCAGCGGAGGCGGGGGAGGCTCCGGCGTCTCGTTTGCCGGCAGTTCGGTCCCGACCAAATCGAATCCCATCGTCGGCCGCGTCGCCTTCTGGACCGACGACGAGACCTGCAAGCTGAACATCAATACCGCGTCCGAACCCACCCCATGGGACACGCCGCGCATGGTGACCTCCTGCCTGGATCCCACCAAGTTCCCCCTGGACGACTGCGGCAACGGATACTATCAACCCTTCGACGGCGAATACCAGCGCTTCCCGGGGCATCCGGCCATGACCGCGCTCAGCCCCGTGTTTTTTCCGGGAACCAAGACGCTCACTCTGCAACAGAAGACCGCCATCTACAATTTGGTTCCGCGGGTCCAGCAAGGCGGCAGCTTTAGCGCCACCGTTCAAACCGCAAAGTCGTTGGTTACCTCCCCGACTTCGTATAACATCACAACGACAGGCAGCAGCGTCGTGCGCGACTTTGACCGGCTTTTTCCCACAGTCGATGAGATGCTCTTTACCGGAACCAATCGCACCCAGTATAACACCGCCAATAGCGGTAATCAGCTCAACGCGCTGACTTCCGCAACGCTCGCCAAGCTCGCTCCGTTCCTGACCGCAAACAGCCGCGCCCCCGAGGTTAACCTCTGGGGCGCCCCCCGCATTTCCATGTGGCCGGTGAGTTCCAATGGGAGCATGACCTACCGGACGACCTATGACGATGCGTCGGCGTTTTGTTGTACCATCGGCTCCGGAACCGCCGGGCGCGCGTTTTATTTTGTGCGCAACCCGACCACCTCACAAGGGGCGGTTGGGACCGGCGCCTTAAGTCCGACCGACGACTGGACCACGAACCAGCGGAATCCGGCGCTGTATTCTTATTTGCAGAATCTCACCGGTCAGGATGTACCCGGCTTTGGCGGGAAATTCAGCGCCAAATGGGGCACGGATCGCGATCAGATTTTGACTGAGATCTTCGATTACATCCGCTGCACCAATCTGCGCGATCCCCACGTCACGACGCCCTACGCTTGCGGCTGGAAGGATAGCGGCGGCTGGGTGCATGGCGCCGGGCAAGTGGCGCCGCTGCATGTCGGCACCACGATGGGCTTCGGGCGTTTCTACACGCTCTCGCAGTTTGGAATCGTCCTGATCTGCTCCTTTGACTACTCGCTGTTGCTGGCGTCGGCGACCAATAATTTAAACCCCACCCCTTTGCATAACCTCGGTTTTCCTTTCCGGAGCAAACAGTACGGGAGTTCCAACACTACTTGGGGGGACCAAAAGTCGTGGAAATACGCCTACGATAACCCTCCTCCGGGCCATTCTTGGCATGCGTTCAACGAAAACTCGGCTATTCTGTATGGCGGTACCACGACAGTGACTGGCACCGATAACTACTCCACGCCGCCCGGGAACCCGTACGTATATTACATCAATGGTGGCAACCGAACGACCGGGGGCACTGTTGTGCTCAATGCATTCATTCCCCGTACCCATATCCCGAATCAAAACTACCCCACGGATTTCAGCTACTTGAGCGACCAAAAGGCTTTAGAGGCGGCGTTCTTGATGGAACCCTACTGTCCGAGCCTCGGGTGGACTGGAATTACCAACGACGTATACTACGGGGTCACACTCAACGGTTTTTCCATATCAGCGTCTTTTGGCCCCGGAGCGACTGGCAGCGCGGCGGGAGGAGGCCCCCTGTTTCCAACGGTTGCAGCCGCTACCAAGTATCACCCGGGATCAAACACATCTGTTTGCCATCAACGTACTTGGGGCGGCAGCGCCGGAGTGCGCTCAATGCTCTCGCCTAACCCGAACGACAGGCCCTCCGGTTTCTATCCCTTCACAAGTCCCTTGGTGACAAGCACGGCTAATTTGCCGCTGATGATCTCCTCGACCGCCACAGGCCTCACTTTCAACGCCGCAACCATCGCGGTTAGTGTGTACTCCGGTCCCGACTCCGGGGGGAACGGCGTCAACGCGCAGCAGTTGGTTCAAACGATCAATGCTTCGATGCCTGCCTGTTCGATTCCAATGCCCAAGCTAGTTACGGCGGGGGCTGAGGGGTGGAGTAATGATGGGTTGTCGTATTCTGCGCCGTGGTCGCCAATCCCGTCAGCCGCCTATTGGGTGGGCACCGGCACGGTGAACCACGCCGTTGGACTTAACGTGCAGCAGCAACCGACGGGCCCTGGCTCCCAGCCGATTGACGTGAGTCATTTGGAGCGCTGGAACGGTGTCGATCCCGCCATGTGGTGGACCCTGGAAGACTGGGGCGACTGGACTCAACCGGATCCGGATAGAGGGAATCTGCCGACTTATTTCTATGGTCGCATCACTGCGGCATACTATACGTATTACCCGGGAATTGAATACACTTTGACTAACCGCCAATGGACCAACGGGTCCTACCACGGCTGGGGGAGCGCCGGAGGGTTGTGGCGGGAGGAGGATGTCGTTCGCTCCGTCGTGCCGAGCCATGGTGATATTCGCTGTATTGCCTGCATGCCAACAGTGTCTAACAGCATATGGATCCCAGCCGATCCAACTTATAGCGATCCCACCTACCAAATTGTGCATATATTCTCCGATACGATCGGGCCGCAGGTTTGCTACAATTTTGCAAATGAACCGGGAGCCCAGGTGACCGGGTTGAACGGACCGATCAACAGGACCGCCACCGATACGCAGTTGGTGAATTACGATTATCACTACTCGAAGTTGCCGGAGATCGCCTCGGGCGTTGGACAGACTCAGAACAACTGGAACGACTGGGACAACGGCCCCGGCGAAATCCGCGATGGCGCCTACATCAACAAGCCCGACGAGGGAACCATCTTCTTCGACAACGTCATGAATGCCGCAAATATTCCGCAAATTCCCTATTACGGATGGAGCGAGACGGTTGCGCCGGGGCAAATTCTTTTTTCGTCCAACCGCATCATACCTTCGTCGATGATGCTCGGATCGCTGCCCACCGGAGTCCTGGCGACTGCAGCCGGGGGGGCAGGGGCAGGCCACGCCTGGCAAACGCTGCTTTTCCGCCCGCCCACCGATCGCGATGGCAATTCGCAAGGCTCGCAGGGCTCAAGCGGCATGTCCTCGAAGACGCTGCATCCCGGTTGGAGTTCGCCGCGGGATCACCTCATTGCCGATCTCTTCTGGATGCCGGTCGTTGTGCCCTATCCCATCAGCGAACCGTTTTCGACAGCGGGCAAGGTCAACATGAACTATCAGATCGTTCCGTTTAACTATATTAAACGGCAGACGGCGATGTATGGGGTTCTCAAGGGCGAAATGCCGCTGGCAATTTCGACCAAAAAGACGCTTTCAGGCGCAAGCGGCAACATGAGCGTCGCGCAGATCGCCAAGCTGTACGACCACGACACCTGGGTGCCTCAGACCCTGCCGAATTCGACTGTTCCGCTTATCAACGATGCGAGCATCAGAAGTAACTGGACGAATCTCGCCTCGGGAGGAATGGGCGCTTTCCGTAAAACGATCGACCCGGTGGAAACGCTGAGCCAGTTCGACAACGTTTTTGACGATGCCAGCAACCCGACCATCTTTAAGTCTGCGACGCAAATCTGCGAGCTGCACCTGGTGCAGGACGGTGAAACGCTGGCACACTATCAAAGCAACTTCTGGAGCGATTACCTGGCAACGGGAGATAACACGCGCGAACGCCCGTACGCGAACCTGTATGCCCGGTTGACCACCAAGTCGAACACCTACCGCATCCACATGCGCGTGCAGGCCCTTCAACAAGCCGTCCCGCCGGGATCGACCGACGCGAAGTGGACGACGTGGGATGAGACCAGGGACCGGGTGCTGGGCGAATACCGGGGATCCGCGCTCATTGAACGCTACATCGACGCGGCCGACCCCGCCCTCGCCAGTTACGACGAATCCCAGGTGAACAACTGCTCTCTGGACCCGTACTATCGGTTCCGGGTGTTGAATGTGAAGAAGCTGACCCCGTAAAAGAATTACGGTGGGCCGTCCGTCCGAAGAGCGCGCCAGCTTCCGGGGAGCTTCCGGGGAGCTTCCGGGCAGCTTCCGGGGAGCGCACGCGCCCTCGCGTGCGGCCTTTGGCGCCCTCGCCAAAGGCATCCTCGCGACTGATCGCGTCGGAATGCGAGTTCCGGGGAGCGCACCCGTCCCGGGTGCTGGCCGAGGCGTCCCGCCTCGGCGAACTTTGCGCGTCGAGTCGCCGCAATGCACTGGGGAGACTGAAAGTCCGCGTCGGCGGGACGCCGACGCCAACACGCGAGACGCGTGTGCTCCCCGGATTCCCGCTCCCGAACGCCCCGTCTTTCCGGCAGGCTCTTCGCAAGTCTCAGGATGACAGCAATCGGGGCGCCGTCCTCGCTCGGGCGTCTGGTCTTCAAAGTTGTGGGTAATGGAAAGAGTCCTGTGCCGCCTTCGGATGCCGGACAATCCCACTCCCGCCGCAAAGCTTGCTAGCCACGACCAGCCATGTCTTTCTTTTTCTCATGGCAAACCCGGACAACCCACGGCCGCATACCGGCGGGAAATCAATGGCAAAGGAGCGGTGAGCGCGAGCAGGAAAGCAACTTTGGGTACCGACGCGCCATCCCAAGGCGGCACAGGACTGCCGTTGCTCCAAGACGCTGGCGCGTTTCTCGGAACTCCCAACGCAGTTTGTTGCGAGTTGCATTCCCTGTCGTTCAAATTCGTTAAACGAACGCTATTAGGCTGGAAGCCCGCGCTCCCCTTCGGATACACGCGCATGGGTGTTTTCGGAGTAGAGGAAAACGGGCGTACAGAAAATTTACGCGGCGCGCCCGGGGGCCGCTTGCGGTTTCGGTCATGGATTGCACAATCGTATCCATGGCGAACGGATCTATTCAAAGCGAGCAGGCCCAGGAGGCTGTTCAAACGGTGCATGCCGCGCCCGATGCCGGTGCGGAAAACAACAAGGAACGCGCGAAGTCCTCTCTCCTTGAGCGGATGACAGCGCCGCAAACCGGAGACGCGGAGGCGCAGGGCGGGCCGGTTTTCGAAGCGGACAACAACCAAGACGCTGTACAGCCGGCGGAACAAAATGAGGGGTCGAACGCCTCAGGCGAGGAATCGTCCGACGGAAACTCTGACAATTCTCGGGATACCGCGGATGGCGAGGCGGAGCCCGATTCCACCCCGGCTCCGGCGACCGAAGACGATGCTTCCAAACCGAAGAACCTCCGCAACCGCTGGGCGCATTTGAGCGAACAGGAACGCCGTGTGGTGGAGCTGGCAACCAGGCGCGGACTGACTCTTACTGAGGCTTATCGCGCGGTGTATGGCGCCGACGGCTCAACGACGGAGGCGGCCGGAAACCCGAAGGAGTCCGGCGGCGAGGGTGCTTCCCAGGCGCTCGTTGAAATCGACCGCCAGATCGGCGATCAGGAAAAGCAAGTCGAGGAACTCAAGCGAAGCAAGGCGTCGGCCAAGGACGATCTGGCTGCGTACGACCAGGCCTCGGAAGCGTATCTGGAGGCGCGCGAGCGACTCCGCGGCTTGCGCGAACAGCGCCGCGAGGAAACGCTTCGGCGCGAAGCCGAGGCCGCGGGGGCGCGCAAGCGGGCCGCGGAGGTCGCGCAGGCCGCCCTTTCCGAAGAATACCCCGACGCGCTCACCCCGGGCACCGAGTTGCACGACGCGTGCGCTGACGAACTCGATTATCTGCGGGAAGCCAACAGCCCGCTTATCCGCGATCCGCAGGTTCAATACAAAATCGCCCGCAGACTCGCGCGCACTCTTGGGTATCGGAAAGCCGCAATGCCGCGGGAAAACCCGGCGCCGGCTTCGAAGAACGCGGGCGTGGTGGCGAAGCGGACGGTCCGGCCGCTGCCCGCGGGCGGCTCGGCGGTTGAGGCGCCGGTCATGGCTCTGGAGCGGCGCGTGACGGAAGCGCGCTCTTCCGATGCGATGCTCAGCCTGATGCGAGAGTTCGGCACGCCCTTCGAGGCGCTGCTGAAGCAGTAAACCAGACTATTTTAGTCGGAAAACACCAACGAACAACCAAAACAAAACTAGAAAACAAACATGTTAACAAGGAATCAAATCGCGGCAACCGGGCTGGAAGCCTACCGGGCGGCCGCCGCAAGCAATGTCGGCCAGCTTTTCTCGAACTATATCGATCTGGCCGTTGAAGAGGACGATCTCTTCGCCACTCTGGAGGGGGCCGAGGGTTCGGACCGTCCGGTGTGGCTCAAGACGGACCTGGCCGCGGGCGGAGCGGACAAAGTGTTCTTCAACGCCATCGCCTCGCTCGGCGGGGACGGGGTGCATGGAGACGAAGTGCTCGAAGGCAACGAAGAGTCGCTGGCCATCGGCAGCTACTCGTGCCAGGTGGACTTCATCCGCCACGCCGTCGGCCTGACCAAGAAGGATATCGAATTTCTCGCGGCGGGACGGAGCATCGAGGCTGCCGCGGCTCCGTTGGTGGCCAAGTGGCTCGGGCGCAAACGCCAGCGGGATATGCTGATGAAGTATATCACCTCCGCGGCGGGGTTGAACATGCTGCGGCCCAACAACAAGGGGTCGCGGGATACCCTCGTGACCACCGACACCCTCAGCACCGGCCTGATTGCGCAGGCGAACGCGGTCAGCACTTCCATCGGCGCAAGCCCGATCAACATCATGCAGGACGGCTTCTCGAAGGTGTATGAGATGCTTTTCCTGGCCACCGAGGATTCGCTCACACCGCTCGCCAACAGCTCTTCGTGGCTCCAGGCGCAGCAGTACGCCGGCACGCGCGGAGATGACAACATTCTCTTCCGCGGCGGTTACACCCGCTGGAACGGCAACACGATCCTGCACCACAAGGTGATCGACGGCGATACGCCGGGACCGATCGGCAGTCCGTTGCTGCCCAAGGCGCTGCTGGGCGACCAGATCGCCGACACCACCACGGTTGTGCAGATCACCGGCGGCGGGCGTCCTTCCTCGGGCTCCGCCAACAAGTATTTCGAGTGTTTCAGCGGGGCGCCCTACCGTTACCTCGAAAGCGATTCCAGCGCGAGCACCGACAGCACCACGTACTACGTGGTCGTGGTCAATGTGAGCGGGCCGGACCGGGGCAAGTGGGGCTTCTACAGCTACTCCGGCGCGGCCAACGACGGCAACAGCATCACCATCACGCAACGGCTCGGCTCCAGCGCCGGCGGCGCGCGCGTGACGACGCTCGGCGGGGTGGCTTGGGATTCCACCAAGAACACCGACGCGCATCCGACCGGCTCGGTCGTTCTTCAGGCCAATGCCAACGGCGTGCCGATCGGCTTCAGTCTCTGCCTCGGCAAGGGCAGCGGGCTGCGTGCTTACGGTTCGATCCGGCACGAGTTGGTGCAGAACACCTCGGATTACGGGCACCGCATGGGCTGGGCTTACCAGTCGATCTACGGCCAGCAGGTCCGGCGCGACAGCGGCTTGACCGGCACCAATCAGCCGCGCGGATACGTGCTGATCGAGCACGCCGTGTCGGTGGCCAACGCGCCGATGAACTAGCGGGAGCCTTGCTTTCGGGGCCAGGAAGGCCGCGCCACGGACGGCGGCGGCCTGGCAGGGGAAGCGGGGCGGGGGAAAGGAGGACCCCGCCCCGCATGGCCCGAAATGCCTTTGGCGAGAACGCTCCCCGGAGACTCGCAACCCGCACCTTTCCTCCATTCTCAACCCAATACTTTCTCATGTATCTCTGCATCGAAATTCTCGGCGAAAGCCCTTTTCACAAGTTTCTGACCCAATCCGGTTGGAGCGGGCGCGACTATCTTTTCAAGTTCAACCGGGCCACCAATTCCCACATGCGCGCCTATCGCCACGTTGAGGCGTACCGCACCGAACGGGTGGACCTGCACAAATCGGCTAACATCTGGCCGATTCTGGCGAACTTGCTGCCGTCGGAGCAAATCGATCCGCAGGTCTTCACCGACGCGGACCGCCCCGCGCCGCCCCCGGCTCCCGAAGCGCCGCGGAAAAAAGCGCGACCGCGCAAAGTTGAACCCGCCGCCGAGGGCGGGAAAGTTCTCGAAAGCGACGGGGAATGTGCTACCAGTGGTTCTGCGTTTCCCAGCGCCCCAATCGACCGAAATCCCAACGAGCTCGCATCCCCATGTCTTTAACCGTCCATCAACTGGCTCTTCGCCTGGCAAAACACGTCGGAGTGACGACGTTCGACCCCGGCGCGCCCTCAAACACGACACCTCTGCATCTGCCCGGCCTGCGCGAGGGGGATATCGATGAAATCGTGGCCTGCATCAACGGCGCGCTGCAGGAGATGTGGGACCGCGCCCCGGTGGCCGTTTGTTTTGCGCGGCTGGGCATCGAGCTTCGCGCCCCGGCAACCGTCACTCTTGAGGTGACCCGCGAAAGCAACGGCATTTCCGCGTTTGCGGATTACGCTCCGTGGATGGACGGCTGCACGATCCGCATCGACGGCGACGCTTTCGACAATGAGTTGGTGGATGGGCAGACGCTGTTGCGGCCTTACATGGGGCCGGCCTTGGATGGCGGGACGCCGGTCGGCGCGACGGTGTATGCGGATTGCGCCAGCCCCGGACCCGAGGTTATTGGCATTGTCGATCCGATCGGGACGTGCGGCTCAGTGCATCTTCCGGCGCTGCTCACCCGCGTGACTTCGCGCGCGGAGTTCGAGTCGTGGTGGGGGACGGCGCAAAAGCGCACGGGCCTGCCCGAGGTTTGTTTTGTGGAAACGCGGTTTTTCCCGGCGCGCTCCCGGCTGGGAATCCGGCTGCGGGTGCATCCGATGCCGGTGGAGGCCATGCTGCTTACTTATGGCGCGCGGCTCAACGCGCCGGCGATCGTGGCGGCGGACATCGGCGCGGTGAACGACCCGGGGACGCCGTTCCCGATCCCCGGCGGGTGGGAGGAATCGGTGCTGCTGCCGCTGGCCTTGCAACGCTTTAGCGCGCACCCGAATTTCGCGCCGGAATCGGCCAGGGAGGAGATCGACCGGCAGGCGCAGGTGGCGCGGAAGATCATGCAAGGGGCGGCGCCGCAGCGCTCGCCGGCGCGGCTGCTGCCGGCGTTCAGGTAGGGGCGATTCGGCTGGAACGTTCTCACGAGCGGGCGTTCGATGGGGGTTGGGAGGGCGGGGCGCGAAGCGGTTTGGAGTGCGTGCGGTCCTCCGCCGCTTTGGGAGGGCGCTTTGCTCGTGGGGCAACGCATCTTTCTACAGAGAGTGCTTTCAAACACGGTCTTGGTGGATCGGGGAGCGGGCAGTGCTCCTCAGGCGTTACCCCAAAGCGGCGAGGGGCTCTTTCAATTACCCACAAATCCAAGGCCGAGCGCGGAAGCCGAAGCGGCCCTTATTATCTGTCATCCTGAGCTTGCGAAGGATCTCACGCCACGCCAGCCAGCGGTATGCAACCATTCACCGTTCTCGAAGCTGAAGGCGTCAACTGCATGGGCCGTCAATTCCGATTTCGCGCCGACTGAAAAAAACGCCATGATCGCCTCGTGAGATTCCTTCGACAGACTCAGGACAGGCTCTTCGCAAGCTGCCAATGAACCTGCCGGAAAGACGGGGCGTTCGGGAGCGGGAATCCGGGGAGCACACGCGTCTCGCGTGTTGGCGCCGGCGTCCCGCCGACGCGGACTTCCAGTCTCCCCAGTGCATTGCGGCGACTCCACGCGCAAAGTTCGCCGAGGCGGGACGCCTCGGCCAGCACCCGGGACGGGTGCGCTCGCCGGAACTCGCATTCCGACGCGATCAGCCGCGAAGATGCCTTTGGCGAGGGCGCCAAAGGCCGCACGCGAGGGCGCGTGCGCTCCCCGGAAGCTGTCGCGACGCAGGTTCATTCCCAACAATCAACGCCGCGCTTTGGCCGCCTGCAAGTCTCAGGATGACAGCGTTCGGGGCTCCATCCTCACTTGTGCGTCCGATTTGCAAACTTGTGGTAATGCAGAGCGGAGCCTCGCCGTACTCCAGGACGCTGGCGCGAATTACCTGACTCCATCGCTTTCGCCGCACGTATTCCTTTTCCACGCGCTCTCATCAAACCGCACCAATGACAACACAATCCACCCCGCCGCCTCTTTCCGTAGCCATCGTTGGCGGCGGCGTAACCGGCCTTTCAACGGCGTTCCGGCTCGCGGGACGCAATATCCCGGTAACCGTTTACGAGGCCGCCGACCGCGTGGGCGGCGTTGTCCAGTCCGTGCGCGAAGACGGCTTCCTCTGCGAATGGGGACCCAACACCATTCTGGAGACTTCGCCGAAAATCGGCGCGCTCATCGACGACCTCGGCCTGCAACCGCGCCGCTGGTATTCGAATCCGGACGCAAACAAGAACTACATCGTGCGCAACGGAAAACCCGTGCAACTGCCCACCGGACCCGCTGCTTTCATGATGTCCGGGCTGTTCTCGATCCCCGCCAAGCTCCGGCTCTCGCTTGAACCGCTCATCCGCACCCCCGCCGCATCGCCCGACGAAGCGCTCTCCGACTTCGTTCTGCGCCGGCTGGGCCGCGAGTTTCTCGACTACGCCATTAACCCATTCGTCTCCGGCATCTACGCGGGCGACCCCGCAAAGCTCTCGGTGCGCCACGCATTCCCGAAATTGCACGCGGTGGAGCAAAAATACGGCTCGCTGATCCTGGGCCAGATCCTCGGCGCGCGGGAACGGCGCAAACGCAAGGAGGTCCCAAAGACAGCCGCCAAGAAGGTGTCCTTTGACGATGGGCTCCAAGTGCTTTCCGACGCTCTGCGCTTGCGGCTCGGCGACTCCGTCAAGCTCTGCACACCGGTGACCGGGCTGCGAAAACACGCTACTGGCTGGACGGTCACGGTGCGCGCCGCGGGCACCCAAGAACGGCACGAGCACTCCGCCGTCCTGCTGGCCGGACCCGCGCAAAAGCTGGCCGACATCGCGTTGGAGGCGGATCAACCGGAGAGCCTGGCGATCCTCGGGGAAATCGAGAATCCGCCGGTTGCCCGGATCGTCCTCGGATTTCGCCGCGAAGACGTGGCCGATCCGCTCGACGGCTTTGGATTCCTCGTTCCCGAAGTCGAGAAACTGAGCATCCTGGGCACCACCTATTCCTCGTCCATCTTTCCCGACCGCGCGCCCGCCGGCCACGTCGCCCTCACCACTTTCGTCGGAGGCGCCCGCCACCCGGACCTCGCCCTGCGCGACGCCGACGCCCTTTTCGACCTGGTCGTCCGTGACCTCGAACGCGTGCTGGGCGTGCGAGGAAAACCGGTCTTCCGCCACCACGTTTTGTTTCCGAAAGCCATCCCGCAATACAACGTCGGTTTCGCGCGATTCGCCGATGCAATGAACGCAATGGAATCCCGCCTGCCGGGCCTCTTTTTCGCGGGCAACTACCGGGATGGCATCTCCCTGGGCAACTCCATCGTCGCGGGCCAGGACATGGCCGCGCGCATCGCCGATTTCCTCCAATGAACAAACAAGGCGTCTTGCTGATCAATCTCGGCTCTCCGGACAGCCCGTCGGTTCCGGACGTGCGGAAGTATCTCGCGGAATTCCTCATGGACGGACGCGTGCTCGACGCTCCGTGGCTTATTCGCACGGCTGTGGTTTACGGGACGATCCTCCCGTTTCGACCCCAACAATCCGCCCACGCCTACCGGTCCATCTGGATGCCGGAGGGTTCGCCCCTGATTGTCACCAGCCGCAACGTCCATCGCCAGTTGCAGGAACGCATGGGATCGGTTCCCGTCGAGCTGGCGATGCGATACCGGAACCCGAGCATCGAGTCCGCCGTCTCATCCCTGCGCGGCCGCGGCGTCGAAGACCTGCTGGTTGTCCCGTTGTTCCCGCAGTACGCAATGTCCAGCTTTGAAACGGCTGCGGTGCGGGCCCGCGAAGTCGCCGCGAAGATTGCGCCCGGGATTCGGGTGCGCGTCGTCCCGCCGTTTTACGCCGACCCCGGCTACATCCGCGCGCTCGTGGCGAGCGCCGCACCCGCTCTGGACGCCGGCTACGACCACCTGCTTTTCAGCTTCCACGGCCTCCCCGAACGCCACTTGAGGAAGTCGGACCCGACCGGTTGCCACTGCCTGACGGCTTACAACTGCTGCGAACAACCCAGCCCCGCGCGCGAAACATGCTACCGGGCGCAATGCTTCGCCACCGTGCGAGCGTTCGTTTCCGAGGCGGGCGTGGAGAATTGCAAATATTCCGCGGCTTTCCAGTCCCGGCTTGGGCGCGATCCCTGGCTGAAGCCGTACACCGATTTCGAACTGGAGCGCCTTGCCCAGAGCGGTGTCCGCAAGCTGGTCGTAATTTGCCCGGCGTTCGTCTCCGACTGTCTGGAAACGCTGGAGGAAATCGCCATGCGCGGACGGGAGACTTTCATCGGAGCCGGCGGGAAAGAGTTTACGCTCATCCCGTGCCTGAACGAACATCCGCGCTGGCTCGAAGCGCTCGAAGCCATTGTGCGCAGGGGCTTGGGTGGCGGCTGATTTCTCCAGGGTACAATTGATCCGCGTTCACTTCGGATGCAAAATTGAAACATGCGTGCGGACACCATCGACATCTCCGCTTTCGGCAATCGTCACCTATCGATTTCCCGCGCGCGAAGGACTGGCGCCGGTGAAACTGACCTGGTATGCGGGCATGCGCGCCCCGCGTCCTCCGGAGCTCGAAGACGGTGTTGAGATGCCGCGAAGAGGGAGAAGGGGTCGCACGAAATGCATTGGGTCGATGCGGCGAAGGCCGGAGTGCAGCCGGATGCACACTTCGGCTACAGCGGCCCGCTGACGGAAATATGCCTGCTCGGCAACGTTGCCAAACGCATGGATTCCCGGATAGAATGGGATTGCAAGAATCTCAAAGTCACCAACCTGCCCGATGCGAATCGTCATATCCGTGCCGAATATCGCAAGGGGTGGACTCTTTAATACTTACACTAATATGAAAACTCAGATCGCCTGCCTCGCCTCTATCGCCGCCTCGCTTTGCTTTGCGGCGCTCCCTTCAAACGCCACGCCGATTCCCGAATCCTGCCAGACCGGCGGTTTCGCAATCGGCTGCCAGGCGTGGACGTTCAAGAACTATTCCGTCATGGAGGCCATCGACAAGACTGCCGCCGCCGGCGGCAAGGTCATCGAATTCTATCCCGGTCAGAAATTTAGCGTGGAACAGCCCGGCCTGAAATTCGACCACAACGCCACCGATGAAATGATCGCCCAGGTCAAGGCGCGACTGGCCAAGGACGGCGTGCGTGCTGTGAATTATGGGGTGGTGGGCATCCCGGAAAAAGAGACTGACGCGCGAAAGCTGTTTGCGTTCGCCAGGAAATTCGAGTTGTACGGCATCACTACTGAATCGGTGAACGCGATCGACACGATCGAAAAGCTGGTCAAGGAATTCGACATCCGCGTCGGCTTTCACAATCATCCCCGCAGAGCTGCGGACGCCGGCTATAAGATGTGGGATCCGAATTATGTGTTGAGCGTTGTCAAGGATCGCGACGCGCGCATCGGCGCCACCGCGGATGTCGGCCACTGGATCCGCTCCGGCCTGGACCCCATCGAATGCCTGAAAGTGCTTAAGGGGCGCATCGTCAGCGTCCATTTGAAGGATCTCAACGAGAAGGCTCCGAGCGCCCACGACGTGCCGTTCGGGACCGGCATCGCGAATGTTGCGGGAATTCTGGACGAGTTGAAGCGCCAGAACTTTGTTGGAAACGCCTCAATCGAATACGAATACAACTGGGAAAACAACGCCGCCGACGCCACTCAATGCATCGACTTCGTTCGTAGCCAGGGCGCGAAAGCGTCGCACTAGCGGAGTGGTCATGCAGGTTGCCGCCGAACCCATCGGCAGCAACTGCGAGGCGTTTGCTCCCGATGCCTTCTGTATGAACAGCTTTTCGAAATCCGTTCCTCTCCGGTTTCTCCACCTTGTTGTCATGCTGGCTGGGTTTGTACCGGCGGTTTTTGCGGCGGCGGAGCCTCCCCTTCCAGACTGGGCAATCGGTCCGTTCACCCGTCCCGAAAACGCCGGGCCTGTGATCCGCCCCAAGCCGGAATCCACCTTCGATTGCCCCATGCGCAAGCAACCCGTCGCGTGGGAGGCGCGCCATACCTTCAATCCCGCAGCCGTTTTGCGTGACGGTCGCATTCACGTTCTCTATCGCGCGGAGGACAACCATGGGGCCGGGATCGGCGGCTACACCTCCCGTCTTGGCCTGGGAACCAGCGAGGATGGCATCAGATTCGTCACCGAGCCCAAACCCGTCTTTTTCCCTGCCGACGACGCGCAGAAGGAATTTGAGTGGGAGGGCGGGTGTGAAGATCCCCGCCTGGCCGAGGGGCCAGATGGCGTCTATGTCATCACGTATACTCAATTCGCGAGACGCAACAATGGCAGTTACCGCTTTTGGCGCATCGGCCTGGCCGCCTCCAAAGATCTGCGGACATGGACCAAATACGACGGCGCCTTCGCGGAAACTCCATTTGAAAATAGAAGAATCAAGTCTGCCAGCATCCTGCATCGGGTTGAAAATGGCCGCCTCATCGCGGCGAAGGTGAACGGGAAATACTGGATGTATTTCGGCGAGTCGTCGGTGAATCTCGCGACTTCCGACGATCTGGTCCATTGGACCCCCGTGACCGATGCCCAGGGAAAACTCCTCGAAGTCATGAAAACCCGCCGAGGCTTCTTTGACAGCGTTTTTACAGAGGTCGGCCCTCCGGCGATCCTGACCCCGCGGGGCATCGTCCTCATTTATAACGGCAAGAATTCCAAACCCGGCAACGGCGGCGATCCCTCGCTGCCCGGAGGCGTCTACACGTGCGGCCAGGCGCTCTTTGACAAGAACGACCCGGCGAAATCGATCTCCCGGCTCGACAACCCATTTTTCAAACCCGAACTGGACTGGGAGAGAACCGGCCAGTATTCCGCCGGCACCACCTTTGCGGAGGGGCTTGTTCTATTCAAAGGCCGCTGGTTCCTTTACTATGGCTGCGCGGACACTTTTGTCGGCGTGGCAATAGCCGAGGGCAAGCCCTGGCTGCGCGACCGTTAGTTTGACGCACTCGGAGCGCCGGCGTGACCGGACGACTTCGAATGAAGAAAATTGCGGACCCGCATCATGCCGATCTCGTAGTCGTGAAAGCCGCCGTAGAAGAACAGCGTGTCGGTAGCCTTGTCGTAATAGAACGCCGTGCCGAAATTCGGGCCCTGGTACCAGACGCCCTCGCGTGAAACCGGCGCATCCGGAAGCGTAGCCAGCTTCAGCAGTTTCCAAGGGCACTTGCCATCGGCAATCGCAGTGATGTTGCTCGGCTCGGATGCCCCGGTATAACCGTCGAAGGTGCAGGAACAGGAGGAAATGAGAATGTTCCCGTCAGGAAGCGCCATCGCAGACCCGATTGCGCTTCCTTTTTCTCCCCAGAAGGTATCCATGGGTGGCAACACCGGGTTGGGATCGGCCAGAACCCAGTTGGTGAGGGTATTGGAGAGCAGGACCACGGTATGCGGCTTGGGCATGTGATTCCAATCCTCGGTATAGGCGATGAAGCGATAATCGGTGCCGCTGAGGCGTACCGGGTTCATTTGCGGATAGCGTTTGGTGTCGATGATCTCCTGGATTCGGCAGTTGCCGAAGATATCGCCCACCTTGAGGCCCGATTTCTGCCAGGCGGAATAATGGCCGGCCCCGTCGGTGGTCCACCAGTCCATTTTCCCGCCGCCGCCGGTAATGTAGTCAAGCCCGTTGCCGAAAGGATCGAGTACGATATTCATATCGCCGGTGCATTTCACCACCTCGTCGTTCACGCGCGTCCATTGGATGCCGTCGGAGGAAGAGGCGACGCCGTGATAGTTGTCCGCGCCGAACTTGCGCCACATCATATAGAGCTTGCCATCCTTGCCCTTCCACACCGCGGGATTGCAGACGTCCTTGGAGAGCACCGGCGTTTTTCTCCACTCCCACTTGTAGTTCCAGTTGTCCAGAGCAGGGTCGAACTTCAGCGCTTCGAAACGAGCCTCGCCGCCAGAGGAGATGAGCAGCGGCCGGCGGGCGGCGGGCAGGTCGATCACGGTGCGAAAGCTCGTGATTTTTGCACCCGTGTCGTCCTTGAGGAAGGCGATCAACGCGTTGGAATAAGGCGACCAATCGACCTGGAGGCGATATTTCACGCCGGTTTTCAGAGTCCATTGCTCTGGCGGGTAGTTTGCCGCCTTGGGATCCGTCGCCGCCTTGGGATGCCGCGCAATGACGACGTCCGTGCCGTCCAAGAGTCTGCGGTGCGCTTCCAGGGAGTTATCCGAGACGTTCATTGCCACGTAAACCAGTTGCTTGCCGTCTTTGGAGGCAAACCCGAGGCCCGCCCGGGTGGCTTGGGAGTTGAGAAAGATTTCCGCTGACAATGCCGCCTGGGCCATGGTGCGCCATTCCCCGCCTGTGTCGGTCTTGTTGATGTAGACGTTGGGAGTATACGCGAAACAAGGGGCGGAGCCGGTTGCGACAGCGCAATGACCGCAACCGTTCGCATTGTCGCCCGCCGTAAAGCCGTTCGCCTTCCAGTTTTCGAGGCCGTGCGAAAAATCGTCGTTGAAACCGGTCTCGGGAATACCCCAGGAGGCGGTCGCTTGCGGTTCGTTGTCTTCCACATCGAGGCGACTGGAGAGATCCAGCCTCTGGCCGGGGACCACCACCGATTTGAGAAACACAAACCGGCTTACATTCGTTAACGCCCCCGAGGTCTCACCTGAAAACACAAGGTAAATGTCCCGCACCCCGGACTGCGAATTATCCAGATTGCAGACCACGTCCTGCCAGGCCTGCCAGCCACCGGTATTCTTGAATTCGCACGACCCCATCAACGGTCCCGCCGGACGGTCCAGTCGGATCTCCAGTTTGCCGTGCCGTGGGGTACCCAGCCGAATCTTGAACGCGGCGACGCCGCTATCGAAATCGAAGGCTTTGTAGGCGATGTAATCCCCGTTGTGAATGGAACAGAGATTCTCACCGCCTTCCGAGCAGGGCTCAGTCTTCACCCCGGCTGATTTGGCGTAAAAGGCGACCGCCCGCACCGTATTGAGCGGGTTGTTGGCAGCCGCCGCCGATCCTTGTTCAATGAAAAGGATCAGGGCTGAAAACGCCACAGATTTGAGGAGAGCGGGAGGCGAAAAGCGAATCATGAACCAATAATGGACTATCTTCCGGCTTCGTCCAGAATTTTGCTGTTCAAAATCCAAGAGAGAAGCCGTCTAGTCCCCGTATCCGTGCGGGTACTTAACATGCCACGCCCACGCGCTTTCGATGATTTTTTCAATCGCCTCGTACTTCGGAGCCCAACCCAGCTCTTGCTTGATTTTGTCCGAAGCGGCGATGAGCAGGGGAGGATCGCCGGGGCGCCGCGGTTTTTCCACAACCGCAATCGGTTTGCCGGTGATCTTTTCACAGGTGGCGATGATCTGCCGCACGCTGGTGCCGCCGCCCGTTCCCAGATTGTAGCAACCGCTCTCGGTCACCCCCAGCGCGAGGATGTGCGCCTGCGCCAGGTCCACGATGTGGATGTAATCGCGGATGCAGGTGCCGTCGGGGGTGGGATAATCGGTCCCGTAAATTTCGACGTGCGGCTTTTGACCCAGGGCGACCTTTAGCACATTGGGAATGAGATGCGTCTCGATGCGATGGTCTTCGCCGTAAAGCCCGGTTGCGCCCGCGGCGTTGAAATACCGCAAAGCCACATACTTCACACCGTGGATCTCGTCATACCAGCGGAGAATCTTTTCGAACATCAGCTTCGATTCGCCGTACGGGTTGATAGGCCGTTGCGGGAGGGTCTCGTCGATCAGCACCCGGTCGGGCGGTCCGAACGTGGCGCAGGTCGAGGAGAACACAAACTTCTTCACACCCGCGGCGACCAAGGCGTCGAGCAGGTTGATGCCGCCGTAAACGTTGTTGCGGAAATACTTGGAGGGGTTGGTCATGGATTCCCCCACCAGGGCGTTGGCCGCAAAATGCATTACCGCGTCGGGATGGGCTTCGGCGACAGCCCGGGTGATTTCCTCGGGAACCCGCAAGTCTCCGGGGACAAACGCCGCCCGCGGATCGAGTGCCTTGCGGTGCCCTTCGGTTAAATTATCGAAAACCGTGACCTGGTGGCCCAGGTTCAGGAGTTGTTCTACGCAAATGCTGCCGATGTAACCGGCGCCCCCAGTAACGAAGATATTCATAACGGGAGCATCCAAGCAGGTTGCCGCCCGGGGATGAAGCAGAAAAGTCAGAGAAAGCTTCCTGGCCGCCCGAACGCGCAAAAACCCGGACGGAGTCGCCTCCGTCCGGGTTGTGAGTTGTTTGGCGGGCTGTTGGCCAGGGTGACTGGCTTTTGGCCCGGTTGTTTGTGGTGTGTGTTACTTCCTGCGGTCGCCGGGGCGGTATTCCTCTTCGGCAGCCTGGAACGCCTGTTCCAGCCCGACGAGGTCTTCGCCCGGACGGATGCTGTCGAACGCCTCGGTCTCCTTGCGGAGTTCGTCTTCGGAGTAGTTGGCCGCCTTGACGGACAGCCCGATACGCCGCTCGGTCTTGTCCACCTTGATGACGCGCGCCTCGACCTCCTGGCCGACCTTGAGCACGTCCTTGACTTTCTCCACGCGGTCTTCGCTGAGCTGCGAGATGTGGACGAGCCCGTCGATGTCGCCGTCAAGCTGCACAAACGCGCCGAAGCTGGCGAGCTTGGTGACCTTGCCCTTGACGAGATCGCCGATCTTGTAGCGCTGGTCGATGAGCTTCCACGGATCTTCGTCGAGCTGCTTGACGCCCAGGCTGATTCGCTGTGCGCTCTTGTCGATGTCGATGACCACCGCTTCGACTTCGTCGCCCTTCTTGAGCATTTCGCTCGGGTGATTGATCTTGCGGGTCCAGCTCATGTCGGAGACGTGGATCATGCCGTCGATCCCTTCCTCCAGCTCCACAAACGCCCCGTAAGGGGTCATGTTGCGCACGATACCCTTGACCTGCTTGCCGATGGGGTACTTGTGCTCGATGACATCCCACGGATTCGGCTCCAACTGGCGGACGCCGAGGGAAATCTTCTGCTCTTCCTTGTTGATGCCCAGAACGACCGCTTCCACTTCCTGGCCGACGGTAAGCACGTCGGAGGGGCGGGTGATGCGCTTGGTCCAGGAGAGTTCGGAAACGTGGATGAGGCCTTCGACGCCCTCCTCGATCTCCACAAACGCGCCGTAAGGCACGAGATTGGTGATCTTGCCCTTGACCTTGGTGCCGATCGGGAACCTGCTTTCGGTCTCTTCCCACGGATTTTTCTGGGTCTGCTTGAGGCCGAGCGAAACGCGCTCCTTTTCCTTGTTGATGTCGAGAACGACGACGTCGAGCTCCTGACCGACCTTGAGCAGTTCGCTCGGGTGGCCCAGGCGGCCCCACGTCATGTCGGTGATGTGCAGCAAGCCGTCCATGCCGTCGAGGTCGATGAACGCGCCGAATTCGGTGAGGTTCTTCACGGTGCCGCGGACGGTGTCGCCCGGCTTGACGCCGCTCATGAAGCGCAAGCGCTTCTCGGAGCGCTCCTGCTCGATGATTTCGCGGCGGCTCAGGACGACGTTCTTGCGGTCGTCGTTGATCTTGACGATTTTGAAATCGTAGGTGTTGCCGACGAACTGCTGGAGATCCTTCGGCGGGATGATGTCGATCTGGGAACCCGGCAGGAACGCTTCCACGCCGATGTTGACCGTCAGGCCGCCCTTGACCACGGCTTTGACTTTGCCTTTGATGAGGCCGCCGCCCTGGAAGACCTTCACAATCTTGTCCCAGTTCTGTTTGTAAGCGGCTTTCTCCTTGGAGAGGATGACCATCCCCTCGTCATTTTCAAGCCGGACCAGCAGGACTTCGACTTCGTCGCCGACCTGGAGGTCTTCCATATCGTCGAATTCGGCGATCGAGATCACTCCCTCGCTCTTGTATCCAATATCTACGAGCACTTCGCGGGGGCGGATTTCAAGCACGCGCCCTTTGACAATGCTTCCTTCCTTGAAATCGCGAAAAGATTTCGCGATCAATTCTTGCATCTGAACATTCATGACTAAACTAACTCACGCCACGGGTTACCACGGTTTTCTCACCCGGGCATGTCATCAGACGCGCCTGTTTCGGGGAAAAAGAGCAGGTAAAATAGCCTGCGGTTGGGCGAATGCAAGAGTAGATTTCGACGTTTCGGCGGTTTTCGAAACCAGTGGGAGCTTGGCGGTCGCGCCAGCGTCCTGGCGCGCGGCAGTCCTGTCTTTCCATTACCCACAAATCGGACGCAGAGCACGGAAACCGGAGCGGCCCATATTATTTTGTCATCCTGAGCTTGCGAAGGATCTCACAGCAGGCCAGCCGGCGTTAGGTCACCATTCACCGTTCTCGAAGCTGACGGCACCGCCCGATGAGCGATCAGTTCCGAGTACGTGCCGACTGAAACGAACGTCGCGATCGCCTCGTGAGATCCTTCGCAGGCTCAGGATGACAACGTTCGGGGCTCCGTTCTCACTCCTGCGCCCGATTTGCAAACTTGTGGGTAATGGAGAGAAATCTCCACCGCTTTCGAAGCGATTGGTCTCAGGAATTACCCAAAGCGTTTCCTGCGCCCATCGACTCGTCGCTGTGGAGGCAAACAGGCCTTGCCGCAGTCCTATAAGACGCTGGCGCGTCCACAACGCGCCACGGCTTCGTCGCTCCGAATTTACGATTATCAATTAGCAATTTTCCGCTGCGCCGGCTTGCCAATGGGCGTCAATCGCGGTTGACCCTTTGCTTTGCCGGTTGCGGCTGCTTCGCTCCTCGCGTTTTGCTTGCGGGCGCGTTCGCGGAAATGGAGTTGCGCCTGGGAACGTTTGCCGCCTTTTGGCTCCAACCGGACGTAGCTCCCATCGGCTTGCAGTTCCCGTGTTTTCACCCGGTCGTTGAGAAAGGCCGGTAGCATTTCCTCGACGATTTCTCGGCGCAACTTCGGGTCTTGTACCGGAAAGACCGCTTCCACGCGCCGGTACAGATTGCGCGGCATCCAGTCGGCGCTGCCCAGGTAAACTTCAGGGGCGCCGTCGTTGGCGAAGTAAAAGATGCGGCTGTGCTCCAGAAAGCGCCCGACGATGCTGATCACCCGGATATTCTCGCTGACCTCGGGCACATGGGGCCGCAGGCAGCAAATGCCCCGCACGATCAAATCGATCTTCACCCCGGCGCACGAGGCCTCGTAAAGCGCCAGGATCAGCGTCTCGTCTACCAGGGAATTGAGCTTCACGACGATCCGCGCCGGTTTTCCGGCAATAGCGTGGCCCTGTTCGCGCTCGATCATCGCCTTGAACCGGGCGGCCATGTCGAAGGGCGACACCAGCAGGTTCTTGAAGCCGGGATAACCCGCCAGCCCGGTGAGCGTGTTGAAAAGCGTGGCCACCTCCTGGGTGAGTTGCGGGTTGCTCGTCAGCAGACTCACGTCGGAATAGATGCGGGCCGTGCGCGGGTGGTAGTTGCCGGTCCCCAGATGCACATAATGCCGGATGCGGTCTTCGTCCCGGCGCACAACCAGGAGCATCTTGCAGTGTGTCTTTAGCCCGACCACGCCGTACACGACATGCACGCCGAATTCCTCCAGTTCCCGCGCCCAGTGGATGTTGTTGGCCTCGTCGAAGCGCGCTTTCAATTCGACGATGGCGGTGACTTGTTTGCCGTTCGTCGCGGCTTTGCCGAGCGCGGCGACAAATGGGGAATCGCCGCTGGTCCGGTAAAGCGTCAACTTGATTGCCATGACGTTCGGATCGTCCGCGGCCTGCTCGATGAAATCGACGACATCGTCGAAGGACTCGTAGGGATGATGCATGAGCACGTCCTGGCGGCGGAGCAGCGACCACACGTCGCTTCCCTGGGCCAGGAGCGGATTGCGCGCGCCGACGAACGGGCGGTCTTTCAGGCGGGCGAAGGCTTCGTTGTTCACCAGCGGCGTCACATCGGCCATGGCGATCGGGCCGTCGAGCAGGTAGAGGTCGGCATCGCTGAGCTTGAAACGGTCCAGGAGATAAGTCTGGAAATCGCGAGGGCAGTCCTTTCGCACCTCCAACCGCACGGCGTTGCCGCGGTTGGCGCGGCGCAGTTCCTGTTCGATGGTTCGCAAGAGGTTCTCGGCTTCTTCGTCATCGATATAGAGGTCGCCATTGCGCGTGATCCGGAAAGCGTGGACGCCCTCCACCTCAAGGCCGGGGAAGAGGTCGGCAATGTGGCGTTCGATCAGGTTGCTCAGCACAACGTAGTCCCACGGGTCCGTCTCGCCGCCCTTGCGCGGCAGCGGGATCAGGCGGGAATGCACCCGCGGCACCTGCACGATCGAGTAAAGCGGTTCGTCGTCGTTTGGACGCCGGACGCGCACAATCAGGTTATGGCTCTTGTTGAGAATGCGGGGGAACGGGTGGCTGGCATCGACGGCCAGCGGCGTAAGGACTGGGAAAACCTCGTCCAGGAAATAGCGATGCGCCCAATCCGCGTTGGATTCGTCCAGCGAGGCGACGCTGTGGATGCGAATGCCTTCCGCGGCCAGCAGCGGTACGATTTCCCGGTTCCAGAGCGCATACTGGGTTTGCACCAACTCGTGCGTCGTCCGCTGAATACCGGCAAAAACTTCCGCGGGCGACAGGTCGTCGGGACCCGTCTCGGTGCTGCCGCTGTCGATCTGCTGTTTGATGCCGGCGACGCGAATTTCGAAGAACTCGTCCAGATTTGACGAGAAAATCCCCAGGAATTTGACGCGCTCCAAGAGCGGCTGCGCCGCGTCCTGCGCTTCTTCAAGAACACGCCGGTTGAACGCCAGCCAGCTCAGTTCGCGGTTGATGAAGTTCTTCGGTAGAGCCAGGGTTTTCTGCATCGGACGGCGATTGTAGACTGCCGCGTCAATCGTGTCGATTTTGAAGGGGCGTTGGCTGTCGATTCTTTAGGCTCGTCTTTTTGGACCGGCTGCGGCAAGACTGTTCCGGCGGGCGCAACCCGCAGCCGCCGTCATTGTTTCCTCCATCCATGAACACCCATCCAAGATTCAACCGCTTGTTTTGCTCCCGTCCCGCGGATGCGGGGAGGCTGTTGATTTCAGTCTTTTTCTTTTTCGCTGTCGCCATGGTGGCCGGACGCGCGGAAGACGTCCTATTCATCGGCAACAGTTACACTTACGGCGGCCCGGAGGCGGTGGTGCGGGAGCATGGAGGTGTGCCCAAGCTGGTGGAGCTTGTGGCGGCATCGAAGGGCAAATCGCTCGCCCCGCTCCAAATGACCGTCGGCGGCAAGGATTGGGGGTTTCACCTCGGCAACGCCGCCACGCTGGCGGCGATCCGCGCGAAGGCCTGGGATGCGGTGGTTCTTCAGGATTACAGCACCAAGCCGACCCACCTCGGTAACGTGGCCCAGTTTCAAACCAACGGTGAGAAGCTCTTCGAACTGATCAATGGACGCTTGCCGCGCGCGACCATCGTTCTTTACGAGACTTGGGCGCGCCCGGCGGGGAACGTGCTTTATACCGGAAAAGCCGCCGGGAAATCGTTTGCCGGTCCCGATGAGATGATGCGCGAGCTTCATGCCTCCTATGCCGCCTTGCGCGAGCGATTGGCAAACAGAACTCCCGGCGCCAGTGTCGTGGTCGCGCCGGTGGGAACCGCATTCGCGCGCAGCCTGGAGAAGCATCCTGAACTCAAGTTGCACGGTGGCGATCTGCATCACGCCAACGCCCGCGGCAGCTACCTGGCCGCGCTTGTGATCTACGCGACGCTGTTCCACGATTCCCCCCGGGGAGCGACCGCTCAATTCCCGGCCTTTTCGGTGCCGCCCCAGGAAGCGGCTCGATTACAGGAAATCGCCGAGGAGGTTACCGGCAATAAAATGGTGACTCGGTCAGTCTTCAAATAACTGCGTTTCCAAGGCGTTCCCCGGTTCCTCGCACTACTTCACCTCTCCAATTACCGCGCCGTCGCGCTTGATCTCGATCTTCGTCCGCTTGTCGGGGCCCTTGGTGAAGACGCATTCGTCGGCCTGGTTCCGCCAGTGAATGGCCGCGGTGTTCAACGCGCCGTCCCATTCCACTTTGGGCATCTCTTCGCCCGCGCGGATCGGCGCCAGTAGAATCTTGAACGCGGGGTCCACGGCGCGCTGGGCGATGACCATCCGTGTTCGAACCGGCTTGGTTCCGGGGCGCTGCCGGCTTCCGTATTGTTCCAGACGGAATGGAAACACCTCGCTGTCGACGACATTGGTAAGCCCCGGTTTTTCGTCCTCATTCGGCGGAGTTTCGAGCAGGCAGACCAGCAACGCGGCGGAACCCTTTGGCAGCGTCTCCAGGCCCTCCCGGCTGTTCCACCCCTGCGTCGCCGGAGCTCGCGTCAGCAGGATCGCGGGAACCGACGATACCGGAAGATTGACGTTGGCGAAACGCATCCCTTCGGGCGTCTGCATCAACCATTCGTACAGGTGTTCCCTATCGTCCTTGTTGATGTCGTCCACCACCAGCGCGTACGGATGCGGCCCCCGGACAATGCCGGCCGACCGCCACGCGTACAGCACCGGATTCCCGGGAATGCGCATGACCGGCCCCCAGTTGTTCTGCCAGTAGCTTTCCCCCCAGACGCGCATTTTCACATGTTGCGTGCCTTTGTAATAGGCGGCCAATTCTGGGTCGGTGTCCGGCTGCAATTTCCACAGGCCCTTGAGATTCTCCTCCATCGACCAGGAGAAATGCATCGGCGTGGTCCATGCGTAATCGTAAGCATTCTTCAGGTTTGCGGATGCGATCGCGACGCGGTCGGTCGTCACTGCCCCCAGGTAGCCGACGCGCGGAGCCGCAGAGATGTCGCTATGCCCCCGTCCGTCGATCTGGATCGTGTTGTGGTCCACCGAAAACGAATTCTTGGGGCCGGCTTCCACCGCCCACATTTCGCCAAGGGCGGCGAGATAAAAGTGCCCGGAATCGTGATGCTGATGGCCCACGCCGCGGAGGTCGGGGCGCGCCTCGATCATCATATACAGGGCATCTTTGCCCTGATCCGAGCGGGCCTGCAAGAGGCCGTGAATCGGATCGTTGAAGGTCAGGGGCAAACCGAGTTCAGCCCGCTCCCACGGTTGTTTCAGGGTGCCGTCGGGCTTCTTCACGCCATCCCAGGTTTGCAGGCAGAATGCCAGAGGCGGCGTCAGCAGATCGAAGCGCGCCCAGGCGTTGGCCGACTTCGCGTCGGGCGTCTTGAGTTGCTGCGCGTAGCGTTCCGGATTGACGTTGCGAATCTCCGGATCGGCTTGCCGCAGCAGCCAGTCGGCGCAGGCGTCCTTGGGATAAAACGTCTTGAGCATCGACGCCAGTTCGCTCCCGAAGTTAGCGCATCCCCAAGTTCCGTCGTTTACGTTTACATCGCCGGCGGGAACGACCGCTTGGACCTGCATTGCCGTGAGCTTGCGCAGGTGGGGATGCCCGAACAAATTGTCCCCGCGCCGAGCCAGCGCCACCAGCGAATTTAGTTCGAACTGTAATCCCGCGCCGTTCTTGCCGTTGGTTTCGAAGATCGTCCCGTAATCGCTGATCCCCCAGTCGAGATAAGCGCGCGCGGTTTCTTTGGCTGCCGAATAGATCTCCGGGTCGTAGCCCTCTTCGCCTTCGATTGCCAGCGCGGTGAGGAAAAACTCAAGGTCCCAGCCGACCCAGTTCGTGTCGCGCCAGCGCGTGGGTCCGTTCATTCCATAGGCTCGCTTGCCTTTGGTGGCCTTGCTGATTACGCGGCGCATGAGCGTTTTCTGCTCGTCGTTCATCCAGGGCGCGGCCAGGTCGTAGGCAAAGGCGAGGTTGTTATTGCCGACAAGCTGGTGCATGGGCCGCCACTCGTCGTTCGGCATGATCAGTTTCGCGTTGTACTCGTCATTCAACCGGTCGATCAACGGTTCGCGCAGTTTGTAATAATTCGCGATGGCCGCCGCCACCTGTTTGCCGCCGGCGTCGTCCCGATTGAGCTGGCACACGAACGCCGCCGATGCCAGTAGTCGCGGCAGGTATCCCGAATGGATGGACCCGTTCATCTGCTGTTTGAAGCCCTTGAAGTAGTGGCTGTTATGGAAGTTGGGCTGCGCGCCTTCGTCATCCGGCCATACCAGCCGTTTCAGATCCCCAGCGGCCAGCCTCGCGAAAATCCGGCCTTCATCCGACTCGGGATTCCAGATTGTTCGGGACAAAGCGTACTCGGTTTCCATGAGCGTCTTTGCTCCCTTGACGCCGGCTTTCAGCCGTTGCGCGAGCGCCGGAAGATCCTCGGGGCTGAACAAGATCCGCGGGTGTACGCCCGGCGGCGGCACTTTTCCCCCCAGCGCCGCGGCGTCGAATCCCGCCAGGTCGTAGCTGTTCTCAGGGACAACGGGCCATTGAGTCTGGGGACCGTTGAAGAGTTTGATTTGCTTGGGCGTGGCGAATGAAGTCCACAGCTTTTGGCCTGAAAGCCGCGGAACAGCCTTTCGCAACGCCTCCGGGTCGTCGATAGAGGTCGGCGTATCGGCCAATGTGCGCATCAGGGTTGCCGCGCAGAGAAAACCAACCGGTAAGAGCGATGTTTTCATTGGAAGGGAGGTTAGGCGGGTAATTCGCGGATTGCCAGCGGTTTGGAGCGGTTCCGCTTGCTTGCTTGGCGGTTGGTGCGCGACAATCTTGTCTCTCCATGTGTTGGCCCTCCATTCGAACCGTTTGCGGTGTTGCCGCCTTGCTTGCGCTTTACTGGCTCATGGGCATCTCCGCCGCCGCGACCAAGTCGGCGATCTTCGACGAAGACGTGCATCTGACTTCGGGCTACTCGTGGTGGATTAAGAACGACTTCCGGCTCGACGCGGAAAACGGCGCGCTGCCGGGTCGTTTGGCCGCCCTTCCGCTGCTCGGAATGCGGTTGCAATTTCCCAGGGACGCGGAGGCGTGGCGCGAGCGGAGCGTGAGCGCCTTCGGGTTCCCGTTCTTCTACCGGCTCGGTAATCCGCTCTCCGAAATGCTTTTGCGGGCGCGGATGGCGATGGCGGTTCTTGGTGCCGCGCTCGGGCTGGTGATCTTTTTGATTTCCCGCCGCCTCTGGGGAACCGCGGGCGCGTTGGTCTCGCTGTCGGCGTATGTGTTCGATCCGAACTTCCTCGCCCACGGCTGTCTTGCGACCTCCGATGTCGCAGTCGCGCTTTTTTTCACGCTGGCCGCATGGACGTTCTGGGCGCTGCTGCATCGGGTGACTCCGGGGCGGATTGCGCTTGCGGGATTCTCCGCCGGCGCGCTGGCGATCTCCAAGATGTCCGCGCCGATTTTCGTGCCGGTGGCTGCGGCAATGCTCTTGCTGCGTAGTTTCGAGCCGGCTCCGCTGGAGTGTTTTGGACGGTCGGTGCGAACGCGATGGGGAAAGCTGGGCGCGATGATGGCGGCATCGGCGGCCTGCCTCGGGCTGGTTGGCCTGACGATTTGGGCTGCTTACTCCTTCCGGTATTCCCTTGGTATCCCCGGCGATCCGATCGACCTCGACTTTGATGCGCTGCTTGCCAGAAGCGGCCCGATTGCGGCGAGCGTTTCGGCCTTGCGCACTTGGCGAATCCTGCCCGAGGCGTGGCTGTACGGGTTTGCCTCGGTGACCCTCCGGGTTACGGCGAGTCGCGCGTGTTTTCTGGTTGGGGAGTACGGCCTGACCGGGTTTCGCTCCTTCTTCCCGCTTGTTTTTGTGCTGAAGACACCGCTGGCGCTGTTGTTTTTGCTTGGACTGGCTGGCGCGGCGGTCTGGCGCGGTGCGCCGCGTTCCAACGGAGCCGATATGCGAGGGTGGCAAGGGATGACGCCGCTCTGGATTTTGTTTGCAGTCTACTGGGCGTTCGCCATCGCAAGCCACCTGAACATCGGGCTTCGCCACATCCTGCCCGTTTATCCGCCGCTGTTCATTTTTGCGGGAGCGGCGGCTTTGCCATGGAACGACCGGCGGCGCTCGGTGCTTCCGGTCGCCGCCTTGTTATGCTGGAACGCATGCGCCTCGCTTGCGATTCGGCCTCATTATCTCGCTTACATGAACGAACTGACGGGCGGTCCGCGCGAGCATTACCGCTATCTGGTGGACAGTTCCCTGGACTGGGGGCAGGACCTGCCGGGCCTGCGAAAATGGCTGGATTTGCACGGCGTGAACGACCCGGCGCATAGCTTCGTTTCCTATTTCGGCGTGGCGGACCTGGCGCACTATGGAATCCACGGCACGTCGTTCGGTCCGATCCGCCCGGATCCCGTTCCGAACCTTCGGGCCGGCGTCTATTGCATCAGCGCCACAACGCTTCAAACGACCTTCAGCCCCGAGTTCGGACGCTGGAGCATTCGTCGAGAGGCGAGGTATCGGCGGCTGCGCCGGCAAATTGGCGGCGATTTTAATTCGGAAGCGAACGGGGCAGGGGACATTGCAACGCTGCGGGAGTTTTCCGACCTGCGCTCCGCCCGGTTGTTTGCCTGGTTGCGCCAGCGGGACCCGGATGAGGAAATCGGCTACTCGATCCTGGTCTTCCGGCTGACGGACAGCGACCTTCGCGCGGCCTTCGACGGTCCGCCGGCGGAGCTGGAATAGCGGCTTGGCCCTACGGCTTCGTTCCAGCCTCGCGCGCCTTCTCGATCCACGTGTGCCACTCCGCTTCCGCGGCGGTCGCATCGATTATCCGATCCGCCGCGATGACCCGGTATTTGCGATTGGAAACCGCGGGATGCGCATCGTCCAAAGGCAGCGGCTTCTCCATTACAGGGTTAAAATTCACAAACGGGGTTCCGTCGTGGTTCTTGGCGTCCCATACCCGGAGGCGTTCCGGCGTGCCTGCGATTACGACCGCGGCGCTCATCAAGAGAACGGATGCGGAACCGGACTGAGTGGGGCCGCTCACAACCACCCACCGTGCGGGCTTGCCGTTGGCCACTTCGCGTCCGAGGCCCTCGCTGGTGGTCATGAGGCTGTTATCTTTGTTCCACGATGCCGGCCCCCGCCATGCAAAGCCGCTGTACCGGTAAGCGGAAATCGTCACCGGCGCGCCCGCGGGTTTCTGCCGGAGCGCGACGTCGATGACCTGCGCGTCCGTGCCGCTCGTCCCCAGGGTGACGCGTGCGGTTTCCAAAATGACCGTCTTCGGATTCGCGCCCGCGGTCCGGGTCTCTGTTGCGTTGGAAAACTCCCATGCCAGCGTCCCCGGTTCCGAAGGAAGCTGCTTCACGCCGCGTGCGACATGAGCGCCGTGGCCTTCCTGAATTTCCCAGGTCAGCGATTTCACGCCGTCCACCTCGACGTATTTCCACGGCCACCATAACCCCAAATGATGCAAGTGATCAGCCGGCTGAATCTGCGTCCATTCGAAACCGGACGGCGTCCGCAACGGATGAAGGAACGCGCTTGCGGCAAACTTCGGACCGCCCTTGGGCTGCGCGAGCGGGGTGGTTTGCCAACCGAACACCAGCGCTCCATTATGCATCGCCTCGATGCGCCCGCCACGTTCGGCGGTTGACCAGGAATCCCCGGCTGGACCGGCGGAAGTCTGCTGCGCGGAGGCGGCAATTGAGGACACCAAAAAGGCTGCAAGGAGAATGCGTGACGGATTCATAAGGATGGGGCTTCGGTTGATAGAGACTCTAAAAAACACGCTGAGTCTTGGCGTTGGCCTTGTCAATTAAGTTTATTCGTTGAGCACACGAGCGAGGACGGAGCCCCAAATGCTGTCATCCTGAGCCTGCGAAGGATCTCACGAAACCGGACGGGGGTAATATCTTCTTCGAGCGTTTTCAGAGCTAACGGCACCCGTGCAACGCTGTCAGCTTCTAGAACGGTCAATGGCGGCAGACACTGGCTGGCGTGTTGTGAGATCCTTCGCAAGCTCAGGATGACAGATAATAAGGGGCCGCTTTGGCTTCCGGATGCGCGGCGCGGAAAAGCTTCAAAGATGGGCGCGTGACGAAGCTCAGTTGCGTCACGAGAGAGAAAACAAGCCGGGTTTTGGCGTTGGTCTTGTCAATTCAGCTTATTCGTTGAGCACACGAGCGAGGACGGAGCCCCGAATGCTGTCATCCTGAGGAGCTAACCTCGC
>Ga0316220_1000784_pt1 | contig 41489 bp, 37 predicted proteins | sample TBH18005metaG_FD_203632 | JGI IMG/M metagenome (GOLD analysis project Ga0316220, IMG submission 203632) | Freshwater microbial communities from Trout Bog Lake, Wisconsin, USA - TBH18005 | ecosystem: Environmental > Aquatic > Freshwater > Lake > Hypolimnion/Profundal zone | place: USA: Wisconsin... | reverse complement strand
GTGTAATAATGAAACGTCGTTACAAATCATTAACAAGTCGAACACTAACGGCAATATCAACTGTAGATAAATCATTTCTATTAAGGAATTTAAAGAATATAAGATTAACTCTTCACCCCACTTAAGTACTGCAACACATGTTTAGCACTTGGTTTCAAATCGCACTAGTTTTCATTTTAACTTTTTACGACCTCAATATACGAGGCGTAATTTATAAAAAAATTTAGATAGGGAGAGAACATGTCAGTCGAACTAATGATTGTAATAGGAGCTGCTTTTTTAGCGGTGTTTTATGGTGCCGTAATGAGTAAATGGATTACAGATTTGCCAACAGGTAATGCACGTATGCAGGAAATTGCAAGCGCGATTCAACAAGGAGCTGCGGCCTATCTGGCTCGTCAGTATAAAACAATCACCATCGTCGGTATCATTCTTGCCATCCTGATCAGTATATTTCTTAATATCACTACAGCTATCGGCTTTATAATTGGTGCAGTATTATCAGGAGCCTGCGGCTTTATAGGCATGAATGTTTCAGTAAAAGCCAACGTTCGTACCGCTCAAGCAGCCACCAAAGGTATCGGCCCAGCTCTTGATGTCGCTTTTAAGGGCGGCGCAATTACTGGCATGCTTGTGGTTGGATTAGGCCTATTAGGTGTTGCTGGATTTTACGCTTACTTAGGCGGCCCATCAGCGCCAAACTTAAACCCACTAATCGGCTTAGCTTTCGGTTCTTCGCTGATTTCAATCTTTGCGCGTCTAGGTGGCGGAATCTTTACTAAAGGTGCAGATGTAGGCGCCGACTTGGTTGGCAAGGTTGAAGCAGGAATTCCGGAAGATGATCCCCGAAATCCTGCAGTGATTGCCGATAATGTTGGTGATAATGTAGGTGACTGTGCAGGTATGGCAGCAGATTTGTTTGAAACCTATGCGGTAACCTTAATTGCAACCATGGTTTTGGGTAGCCTACTCATCACTAATGGTGGTTCGAATAGTATGTCTTACCCACTAATGTTAGCAGCGGTATCGATTGTAGCCTCTATCATTGGCTGTTTTTTTGTCAAAGCCTCCCCCGGCATGAAGAACGTGATGCCGGCTTTGTATAAAGGTTTAGCTGTGGCTGGGACCCTTTCATTGGTCGCGTTTTACTTTGTTACCATGAAAATGTTCCCAGATGGCTTAATGACAGGTGATCTAACTATTTCAGCCTACCAGTTGTTTGGTGCCTGCGTTGTAGGTCTTGTGCTGACAGCAGCTTTGGTATGGATTACCGAATACTACACAGGAACTGATTACGCCCCAGTTAAACATATTGCTCAAGCATCAACGACCGGCCATGCAACCAATATTATTGCTGGTATCGGCATTTCTATGAAATCTACCGCTTGGCCTGTGCTTTCAGTATGTGTGGCTATTTTTGTCTCTCATCATTTAGGTGGTCTATATGGCGTGGCGATTGCTGCAACTTCCATGCTTAGCATGGCCGGTATTGTTGTTGCCTTAGATGCATACGGCCCTATTACTGATAACGCAGGTGGCATTGCTGAAATGGCAGGATTGCCAAAAGAGGTGCGCGATGTCACCGACCCTTTAGATGCGGTAGGCAACACCACAAAAGCCGTGACCAAAGGATATGCTATAGGCTCTGCTGGCTTAGCTGCTTTAGTTCTTTTTGCCGATTACACCCATAAACTGCAAGGTGCTGGTATTGACGTTAAATTCGACTTAAGTGACCCTATGGTCATTATTGGCTTATTCATTGGTGGCTTAATTCCATTTTTATTTGCAGCCATGGCGATGGAAGCGGTAGGCCGAGCTGCCGGTGCGGTAGTTGAAGAAGTCCGCCGTCAGTTTAGAGACATTAAAGGTATTATGGAAGGTACTGCCAAACCTGAATACGGCAAAGCGGTCGATATGCTAACCACTGCTGCCATTAAAGAAATGATGATTCCTTCACTATTGCCAGTAGCAGTTCCCGTCGCGGTAGGCCTTTTACTCGGCCCAGTAGCCCTAGGCGGGTTGTTAATGGGGACCATTGTCACAGGACTATTTGTAGCAATTTCAATGTGTACGGGGGGAGGTGCATGGGATAATGCTAAGAAATATATTGAGGACGGCCACCACGGTGGCAAAGGTTCAGATGCACATAAAGCAGCTGTGACTGGCGACACCGTTGGCGACCCCTACAAAGATACCGCGGGTCCAGCAGTCAACCCATTAATTAAAATAATCAACATTGTGGCACTGTTGATTGTGCCTCTCTTACACATGTAGGTTTTATTCTACTCAGTTAAATAATGAAAAAGGCTAAATGCCTTTTTCATTATTGCAAACACCGATTCTCTTGCCTAAATCTAACTAGAGCGGCGTGAATTCAAAGCCAATACAACGTCCAATCACAATCTCTTCATTAACCTTCTGAAAGCTCTTAATGACGGATAGCAATCTTTGATCGTTGATAAACATATCGATCTTATTTAAACTCTTTTCTGACGTAACGCTTTCTATTCCCAGCTCATCATCCCAATCAACTAAAATGTCACCGAAGTATTTTAAGTCTACGATATGATTATTCATCATTACACAGATACCTAAACAACTCTCCTCACTTCTTGTGGCAAGTTTGGCGGGTATTTCAAATTTATTTAAGGCTAATGCTGGAAGTGAATAGTTGTTCTGGAAAAATCGGCCTAGATGGTCGCTGCAATAATCTCTTCCAAACTCCAATAAGCCACTAAGTTGAACTGAACTGTTTAAATTAAGGGCTGTAACGTGTGACATGTACTTTATTTCCTTCAGCTAATAAAAGATCGAATGTAAAAATAAACACCCACCTTTCGATGTGAACATAATAAATACTCAGCCTTACATGAACCTGACATTTACAAGAAGAAGATTGTCATTATTTGAATTCAACAGTTTTAAAACATAAAAAGCAGCCTGGGCTGCTTTTTTATACTTAAAAACTCACATTCGACTAGAAAGCTGGCTTTATCTTCGCATTGTTGTAATTATCCACACCCTCAAGAATCTCTTTTTTAGCTTGATCGATATCACCCCAACCATTAATTTTTACCCATTTACCTTTATCCAAATCTTTGTAATGTTCAAAGAAGTGTGAAATCATGTTTAGGCGCCAATCTGATACATCAGTATGGGCTTGTAAGTGTCCGTATAACCCACAGACTTTTTCTACTGGCACAGCTAACACCTTAGCATCCATTCCAGCCTCATCTTCCATAAGCAACACGCCTAATGGACGACAACGCACAACCACACCAGGAATTAATGGTACAGGTGTCATCACCAATACATCTACTGGGTCACCATCGTCAGCTAAGGTATGTGGCACATAACCATAGTTTGTTGGATACTGCATAGCTGTACCCATAAAACGATCCACAAAAATAGCACCGCTATCTTTATCAACTTCATACTTGACCGGATCACCCTGCATAGGAATTTCAATGATCACATTAAAATCATTGGGGACATCTTTACCGGTTGGCACATTGTTTAATGACATTACTTATTCCTAAAGGATTAATTTTGAGACCCAATTATAACAAGCGATTGACATAAGCATATCAAACGACCTAATTAAATTAAGGGCTTAGCGTAATTTTAGCTATGGATGGTCTGTTTGCAGCACCGTTTTAAGGGTGATTTAATCTAGAAGAAGGGATTGTCCAGTGAGTCGCTCAAACGCTTCCATATACTTAGCACTTGTTCTAGCTGCCACTTCATCTGGCAAAGTTGGAGCCGGAGTTACTTTATCCCAACCTGAGCTTTCTAACCAATCGCGCACATATTGCTTATCGAAACTTGGTGGGGTTTTTCCAACCTCATAACTATCTGCTGGCCAGAAACGTGAAGAATCAGGCGTTAACACTTCATCCATCACATGTAATACACCATGACTATCTAGGCCAAACTCAAATTTAGTGTCAGCAATAATAATTCCACGCGTTAAGGCATAGGATGCGGCCTGCTCATACAATGCAATACTGGCCTTAGCTACCTGCCCACACATCTCAGCACCTAACAAATCTTCGGCCTGTTTTAAGCTAATATTTTCATCATGCTCACCTGCAGCAGCCTTGCTAGAAGGTGTAAATAAAGGGGTAGGTAACTTAGAGGCTTCTTGCAATCCAGGTGGGAGTTGAATACCGCATATGGTTCCTTTGGCTACATACTCTTTCCAGCCACTACCTGCTAGGTAGCCACGCACAATGGATTCAATAGGTAAAGCTTTTAATTTTTTAACAACCACTGAACGATTCTTTAGTTGTGATTTCTCAGTCGCATCTGTTACTAAACTGCTAGGATCGATTCCAGTCAAATGATTGGGCACAACACCTTTAAGCTTCTCGAACCAGAAATTAGCCATCTGAGTAAGCATTGCACCTTTATTAGTGATTCCAGTTGGCAAAATCACATCAAACGCTGACAATCTATCCGTACTTACTAAAAGCATAGTTTCGGCATCAATATCATAAATATCGCGAACCTTGCCTTGATGTATGCGTTTCAGGCTGTTAATCGTTGTTTCTAACAAAGGCTTATTCATAGTCATCGTCTAAATTATAAATTACTTAATAATTAGTTATTATAAAGGCGAAGCATTACTTACACTATGTATTTGCCAGCATAGCCTTAAATGAAAACGCAACATTAACTCTGTCGATTTTCACCGATTTTAATAATCTTAAGCGTGTTGGTACCCCCCGGGCTACCAATTGGCTCACCAAAAGTCAGTAAGACTAAATCGCCCGCATTAACAACTTTCTCTTGGAGCAGGACTTGTTCCATCTCCCGTAAAATTTCATCACGGTTTTTGTTTTCTTGTACAATCGGAAATGGATAAACCCCACGGTGCAAAGTTAACTTACGCCGCGCATGTTTGTCTGGAGACAGCGCATAAATAGGGACTTCAGCATCGGCACGGGATAACCATTGTGCGGCATTGCCCGATTGTGTCAACGCGGCAATCGCCTTAATTTTTAAGTGCTTTGCTGTATAGATAGTCGCAGCAGCAATAGCCTCGTCTGTTTTGATAAAAACCTGATCAAGTTTTTGTACATGTTGCTGACTAAAGTACTCTTTCTCAGCCTCAATAACCACTCGGTGAACTGCTTGCACGGTTTCTAGTGGATATTGCCCAGCGGCAGTTTCTGCCGACAGCATTACTGCATCTGTTCCATCCAACACAGCATTGGCGACATCTGACACTTCTGCACGCGTTGGAATCGGACTTGTAATCATCGACTCCATCATCTGTGTTGCAGTAATCACCAACTTATTGTGTGCTCGCGCCATGCGGATCATGCGTTTTTGAAGGCCTGGCACTGCAGCATCCCCTACCTCAACCCCTAAATCTCCCCGCGCGACCATGATGGCGTCTGAAGCCTCTATAATAGACTCTAGGTTTTGTATGGCTTCGGCCCGTTCAATTTTGGCAATAATGCTAGCGTTACCCCCAGCCTCTTCTACCAAACGACGTGCCAACCTTACATCATCTGCTGATTTTGGAAAAGAAATTGCAATATAGTCAGCTTCTATAGCTACTGCCGTTTTAATGTCTTCACGATCTTTTTTAGTCAAAGCCTCTGCGGATAAACCACCTCCCTGACGGTTAATTCCTTTGCTATCAGAGAGCGTACCACCACTAAGCACTACGCAATGAATTTTATGACCAATCACGCGATCTACTTGCATGGTAATGCGACCGTCGTCTAACAACAATATTGTTTGCGGGGTCACCTCTTTTGGCAAGGTTTTATAATCGAGACCAACCTGATATTGGTCTCCTAACTCACAGGCGGCATCTAGGGTAAATAAGTCGCCAGTTTTTAAACTCACTTTTCCCTGCGCGAATTTTCCGATACGTATTTTAGGCCCCTGCAAATCACATAAGATACCGATGGGACGATGGAGCTTAACTGCAATAGCACGAACGGTTTCAGCACGTTTAATATGGTCGATTGCCAATCCATGTGAGAAGTTTAGGCGCACAACGTTAACCCCAGCTGTAATCATACGTGCAAGCATTTCCTCACTACTAGAGGACGGGCCTAATGTTGCAACAATCTTAGTTTTTCTTAGGGTCATTTGGTACCTTTTTGCTGTATTCACATTTAGATAAAAATGGGGCTTTTCGCCCCATTTTTATCTAGCCTATTTAATAGTACTGTTGCAATCAAGACTTTGACTCGGTAGCGCGTAATTCCAGCATTTCCACAGCAGGCAACTTCTTGCCTTCTAAAAACTCTAAAAAGGCGCCTCCTGCAGTGGAAATATAATCAATATTACTTTCAATTCCGTACTTCTGAATCGCAGCAATGGTGTCGCCACCGCCAGCAAGTGTAAAAGCTTTAGTATTAGCGATGGCCAATGCAATGGTTTTAGTGCCAGCACCAAATTGGTCAAACTCGAACACACCAACTGGTCCATTCCAAACAACCGTGCCTGCATTTTCAATAATCTTAGCTATAGCTAAAGCAGATTTCGCGCCAATATCGAAAATCATATCGTCAACCTCAACATCAGTTACGTCTTTACTAATAGCGACCTCATTGGGATCAAATTTCTTACCACAGACTACATCTTCAGCGATTGGTACTGCAGCACCTCTTTGTGACATTTTGTCCATTAAGGTGCGTGCAACAGGCACTAGATCATCTTCACATAACGATTTACCTACCTCAAAACCACAAGCTTTAAGGAAAGTATTAGCGATACCCCCACCAACGACCATTTGATCAACCTTATCGGCTAAACTTTCCAATACAGTTAACTTGGTTGAAACCTTGCTACCACCAACAATAGCAACCATAGGTCGAGCCGGATTATGTAAAGCTTTAGTCAACGCTTCTAATTCACTTACCAATAAAATACCGGCTACTGATACTGGAGCAAATTTAGCCACACCATGCGTTGAAGCCTCGGCTCGATGCGCTGTGCCAAAGGCATCCATAACAAAAATATCACAAAGTTTTGCATACTTTTTTGATAGGTTGTCATTGTTACTTTTTTCACCCATATTAAAGCGGCAATTTTCTAGGATTACTAGTTCACCTGGATCCACATCAAAGCCCCCATCCACCCAGTCTTTAATTAAACGAACTGGCTTAGTAATACCAAGCGTTTCTTTAAGTTTAGTTGAGATGACATCTACGACTGGTTTTAGTGAATTTTCTTCAGAATAAACACCCTCTTCTGGACGACCAAGATGCGAAGTCACCATTACGCAAGCACCCGCTTTAAGTGCAAACTCTATGGTGGCCATTGAAGCAGTAATGCGTGCATCTGAGGTGACCTTGCCTAAAGCTACTGGCACATTAAGATCAGCACGTATTAGCACACGCTGATTACTTAAATCTAAATCAGCCATTTTAATAATGCTCATCTAAGCTTCCTTTAAATTAACTTAATGCGAATTATTTGGCTGCCATCATTGCTGTAGCAGTATCAAGCATACGGCAGCTAAAACCCCATTCATTGTCATACCAAGCACACACTTTGACCAACAAGCCATCTCTAGTCACCTTAGTTAAGGTCGCATCAAAATTGGATGAAAAACTAGTATGATTGTAATCGATAGACACCAATGGAGCTTCGTTATAGGACAATATTCCTTTTAGCGGGCCTTCACTTGCTGCTTCGTGCATGATGTGGTTAATTTCTTCTTTTGTAGTCGCTCGCGCAGCAGTAAAAGTTAAGTCTACTAGAGACACATTAAGAGTCGGCACACGAATAGCAAAACCATCTAGCTTGCCGTTGAGATCTGGAAGCACTAGGCCTACTGCGGCAGCCGCACCCGTTTTAGTTGGGATCATCGACGTAGTCGCTGATCGTGCTCGACGCATATCAGAATGATGAGAATCTATAAGTACTTGGTCATTAGTATAAGAATGAATGGTGTTCATCAATCCATTGACCACCCCAATTTTCTCATGCAACGGTTGTATCATTGGTGCCAAGCCATTGGTGGTACAAGAAGCGTTAGAGATAACAGTATGAACAGATTTAATCACTTGATGATTTACACCATACACGACAGTTGCATCAACATCTTTATCACCTGGCGCCGATAACAGTACTTTTTTAGCACCCGCATCAATATGTGCTTGAGCTTTAGCTTTACTGTTAAAAGCTCCCGTACATTCAAGTACAATATCGATAGCTAGGTCACGCCATGGCAACTCAGATGGATTGCGTGTCGCAAAAGTTTTAATTTTACGACCCTGGATAATCATATCATCTCCATCTACACCCACTTCAAAGGCGAAACGACCATGCGTACTATCATATCGCGTTAGATGCGCATTGCTTTCAGGATCACAGCCAGCACTATTGATGGCTATAATTTCAATATCCTTGCGTCCAGACTCGTATAAAGCACGTAATACCATACGGCCGATACGTCCATAACCATTAATTGCGACTCTAATTGCCATGATAATTCCTAAGTTTTTTTAATTAAATCAAAATCACATTTAAAAATGACTGTATTAAAAAACTAAGGCACCCCAATCTGGGGTGCCTTAATAAATCAGCCTAGATGGTTGTATTAAATACAGCGCCCGCTAAATTAAAGTATAGATTTAACTGTCGCCACTACATTTTCAACCGTAAAGCCGAAGTGTTTCAATAAAACACCACCAGGAGCAGATTCACCGAAAGTGTCAATGCCTACCACAGCACCTTCTAAACCTACATATTTACGCCAGAAGTCAGTTACACCCGCTTCAATCGCTACGCGTTTTACACCAGCGGTTAACACACTGTCTTTATACGCTTTATCCTGACGATCAAATACATTAGTTGAAGGCATAGAAACTACGCGCACTTTGATCCCTGCTACATTTAATTCCGCAGCGGCCTTAACAGCTAGTTCAAGTTCTGAGCCATTGGAAATAATGATCACGTCTGCTTTACCTGAAACGTCAGATAACACATAGCCACCTTTACGCATTAAATCAAACTGTGCTGCCTCATGCTTCATGCCTGAAACGTTTTGACGACTTAATACTAAGCTGGATGGGCCATTTTTACGCTCAACAGCCGCTACCCAAGCAACAGCAGTTTCGGTTGAATTACCTGGACGCCATACATCCATGTTTGGGATTAAACGCAAACCTGCAGTATTTTCAATAGGTTGATGAGTAGGACCATCTTCACCTTGACCGATAGAGTCATGAGTTAATACAGCAATCGTACGCACTTTCATTAATGCAGCCATACGAAGTGCACTTTTCGCGTAGTCGGAGAACATATGGAATGTGCCTCCAAATGTTACTAAGCCGCCGTGCAATGCCATACCGTTCATAATTGCAAACATACCGAATTCACGGACACCGTATGAAATATAGTTACCTGGCTTTTTAGCATCCACATGTACAAAGCTACTACATGAAGTTAAATTAGAACCCGTTAAGTCAGCTGAACCACCCAAGAATTCTGGTAATAAAGGAGCTAACGCACCGATAACATTTTGTGAAGCTTTACGTGTTGCAACAGCTTCAGCTTTATCGTTAGTTGCGGCGATGATTGCATCAGTCGCTGACTTCCAGTTAGCTGGTAGTTCACCATGCATACGACGAGAGTATTCAGCTGCATCCGCTGGGAATGCGGCTTTATAGGCTGCAAATTTAGCATCCCAAGCCGCTTCAGCTGCAGCACCTTTATCAGTCGCATCCCAGCCAGCATATACATCAGCTGGAATTACGAATGGCTCATGTGCCCAACCAATGTTAGCACGAGTTGCAGCAACCTCTTCTAAACCTAAAGCAGAACCATGGCAATCATGTGAACCTGATTTATTTGGTGAACCCATGCCAATGACTGTTTTACAGCAGATTAAAGATGGCTTATCTGTTACTTTTTTAGCCGCATCAATTGCTTTCCCAATAGCAGCAACGTCATGACCGTCTACTGATTGAACATGCCAACCATATGATTCAAAGCGTTTAGCTGTATCATCAGTGTACCAACCCTCAATGTGCCCATCGATAGAAATACCATTGTCATCCCAGAATGCTGTTAGTTTACCTAAACCCCAAGTACCAGCTAAGGCGCAAGCCTCATGAGACACGCCTTCCATCATGCAACCATCACCTAAGAATACATAAGTGTGGTGATCAACAATATTATAGTCAATGGCTTGATTGAAGCCATCAAAATGCCCTTGTTTATTAAATTGGTCCGCAAGCAATTTTTCAGCCATTGCAAAACCAACTCCATTAGCAATACCTTGGCCTAATGGGCCAGTAGTAGTTTCAACGCCTGGCGCATAGCCATATTCAGGATGACCAGCGCATTTTGAATGCAGTTGGCGGAATGTTTTAAGCTCATCCATCGGCAATGCATAACCTGTAAGGTGAAGCAATGAATAAATCAACATTGAGCCATGCCCATTTGAAAGCACGAAGCGATCACGATTTGTCCAGCTAGGGTTTTTTGGATTATGGCTTAAATGATGATTCCAAAGCTCTTCTGCAATTTCCGCCATACCCATAGGCGCGCCTGGATGGCCAGAGTTAGCTTTCTGTACCGCATCCATCGATAACGCACGGATAGCGTTGGCTAGGTCTTTACGTGTTGCCATTGTTTTCTCCCTAATAATTAGCTGGGGTTTAACAATTTTCATAGACATCTAAATGTTCTACAGAAAATCATACAAAACCTTGATTGAATTCTTCAAAAAGCCGAGTTTTTACCCGCTTTTTTACAAAGGGTAAATTATTGCTTAAATAGCCTTTTTCGGCAAGTGCTTAGCGACTAAATGTGCACTTGAATCGACTCCGTTTAGTCAATGGAGCCAACTACTAAATATCTATCCTTAACGGTGTTAGGCTAGTCTAGATTAATTAAGCATTGAGTTGATGCTGATTTCAGTATGGCTGCAATGACCTTACAGTTGGCTTTTGCATCAGAAAAGTTTAATAACGGCATTTTATTGTTAAGCACACAATCACTAAAGTGCTCAATTTCTAAATTAAAGTGGTTACTAGGCGCAAAACGTTCTTCAGTGAATGTGCCATCTTCTAGCGCCCATGATATAACGGGCACATCATTCTGAAATACCCAAACGGCATGGCATTTAATCCAGCCCTTAGTGCCAATAATTTCATATTCTGACTTACGTGAGCGCTCAAAGCTGACATCAAAATGTCCAAAACGAGAACGACCCTCAACATCTAAACCAAAATCAAGTACACCACTAGTCACAATATCAGCGCCTGATTCATTAAATTTGGCATGGGCAATAACTGATTTTGGCTCGCTAAACTGATTGCTTTGGGCATCCGATCCTAAAGCTAAGCACCACCTTAGGGAATGAACAGCGTAAGGACCTATATCCCACATAGCCCCTCCACCTTGCTCAAAACCACTGGCAATTCGATACATACGTGCCGGCTTCATTAAAAATGAAAAACTTGCACGCGCTGAAAGCACATCACCAATTAGGCCAGATTCAACTATAGCTTTAACTCGCGCATGTTGCGGATGAAAGCGGTACATAAAACCTTCCATCACTTTCACGTTATTGTTGATAGCAGCCGCCTCTATTGCTTCTATATCAGCTACAGTCAGTGCCATCGGCTTTTCAATTAACACATGTTTACCGGCATTAATTGCTTTTAATGCCCATTGTAAGTGCTCGCTATTCGCCATTGGACAATAAATTGCTTGTACTCGCACATCCGTTAGCAAGGCATCTAATCCATCGTAACAAGTTACGTTCGTGCCATATGGCGCATACTTCTCCAAAGTGAGTTTAGCTGCCCCGGCACGGCGGCTGGCAATTGCCACTAATTCAGAGTTGGATGCTTCTATGATGGCTGGAAGTAGACGCTCATTAACACGCGCAGCTCCTAAGATACCCCATTTGAGTTTAGATTCAGATATGCTCATAGTTTTCCTCTAAATTGACTCTTGTGGAAACCATTTAATGCTGCAACCTATACTTGGGATTTGCTTTTGCGGTCCCTTTTGTGTTTCTGCAATAAGCCTCATAGCATTAAATAAATCACGAGGGTTGTCGACTGGTGGCTCACCACGCGCGGACGCATCAAAACGTCCACGATATTGCAATTCCAAATCGGCATTAAAGCCAAAAAAGTCTGGCGTACAAACAGCACCATAGGCTTTCGCTACTTCTTGCGTATCATCTAAAACATAAGGAAATGGGAAGTTAAACAACCTCGCCTCTTCCTTCATGCGCTCATATGAGTCGTCAGGATAGTTTTCTGTGTCATTGCTTTGAATAGCGATTGTATTGATCCCATATTGCATTAACTCGCGACAATCTTCCACCAATCTAGGTTTAATTGCTTTGACATAAGGACAATGATTACTAATAAACATGACCAACAAACCATTTTTACCTACACTACTTGCTAAGTTATAACGCTGACCATCAACGCCTAGTAAATTGAAATCAGAGGCACGTTGACCAAAATTACAAACCGGAGGGGTTAAGCTCACCATTTTCTGCTCCTCATTAACCTGATGCTAAGTTATTAGTTTATTTATTATACAATCTTATTACTACAACTTTTGTTTTACTAAAGAGATCATCAATCTGTGGCTAACCTGCGTTTTTATACTAACACTCCTCTAGTTTTAGATTCCGAGGTTCAGCTATCGGACAGCGCAGCAGCACATGCAACACGCGCCTTACGCTTAAAGGTCGGGGATTGTGCTGTTATTTTTAATGGTGATGGTTTTGATTATGAATGCGAACTTACTTTCATTAAGAAAAATGCCGTTTTTGCCAAGATCACTGCCACACATTCTTTGTTGAATGAATCCTGTCTTAACGTGACTTTACTTCAAGCGATTTCTAGTGGAGATCGGATGGACTTCACGATACAAAAAGCTGTAGAGCTAGGAGTCAAATCCATACAGCCGTTTACCAGCCAACGTAGCTTAGTCAAACTCACGGCCGACCGAGCAGAAAAGCGCACTGAACATTGGCAAAATATTGCCATCTCAGCATGCGAGCAATCAGGCAGAAGTATGGTACCTACAATCAGCGCGCCAATTAGCCTTTCACAGTTATTTACTCATTTAGCTAAAACGGCCAGTGCAAATGCCATCAAAATTACGCTAGCTCCCGATGCCTCCCAACGGCTTAACGCAATTGCTAAGCCTAATAGCGACATTTACCTCCTAATCGGTGCAGAAGGAGGTTTAAGCGACGACGAAATTGCACTATCAATCAAACATGGGTTTCAAACCTTAAAGTTAGGCCCACGCATTTTACGCACCGAAACAGCAGCACTCGCAGCTATTGCCGCCATGCAAACTTTGTGGGGCGATTTTTAACCAACTGATCTCAGCTAACAGCCAAACTTCTATACATTAATTTGCTTTATTTACATATTAAGTTTATTATTTTGTAAATATTACATTTTTAAAGGATTAGCACTGGCATGTCACTTGGTTTATCGATACGTAAGCGGCGAAAGTCACTGAACATTACCCTTAAAGCTTTAGCGCAGGAAGTTAATGCGGATGCTGGAAATTTATCACGTATAGAACGAGGTGAACTAGGTGCGTCGGAGCAAATGCTTCGTAAAATTGCACTAGCGCTTAACTGTACGCCCGCCTATTTATATGCGCAAAGTGATGTTACCGTGGACGAAGTGTCTAGCAATGAGAATGGATTTGTATCTATCAATAGTGATGCTTCTATCACCATTAACAAACCAGATGCACAAGAATTTGTACAATGGTTCCGTTCAGCTACCCCGTTCATTCATGCCTTTGGCGGACGCACCTTTGTCATCGCATTTGGTGGTGAAGTCGTTGATGAAAAACACTTCATTACCTTATCGCATGACCTCAATCTACTTGCCAGCCTAGAAGTTAGGCTTGTTTTAGTTCATGGAGCTCGCCCTCAAATAGAAAAGCGATTAAGACGCGATAAAATCACTCCAAAATTTATCAACGGCCTACGTGTCACTGATGATGAAGCCATGGAAGCAGTTAAAGAGGCCAACGGCGCTATACGCGTCGAAATCGAAGCCTTACTTTCTATGGGGTTAGTTAACTCGCCAATGGCAGGATCTGATATACGAGTAGCAAGCGGAAACTTTATAACCGCAAAACCCCTTGGTATTAGGGATGGCGTTGATTTAAAAAATACTGGTGAAGTACGCAGAGTCGATGCGGTCGGCATACAAAAACGGCTAGATGATGGAGAATTGGTTCTGTTGTCTCCTCTTGGATATTCACCAACAGGGGCTGCATTCAATCTAAGTTTAGAAGATACCGCTGTGAGCACAGCAATCGCACTAGATGCAGATAAGCTTATATTCTTAATGGATAGTGACGGCGTGCATAACTTACGAGGTGAGTTATTGCGTGAAATGACTGCAGAAAAAGCTAGGAACCTATTAAGTTCTGTTGCAAAAAGTGATCAAGTAATCAACATATCAGAAGACATTAACTACTACCTTCCTGCAGCAGTTCGTGCCTGTGAGCATGGCGTGGCTCGGACACATTTAATCAGTCGCCATATTGATGGTGCCATTATTCAAGAATTATTTACACTGAATGGTATCGGTACAATGGTGACTGAACTTAGTTTAGAAAATATGCGGGAAGCGAATATTGAAGACGTTGGCGGCATATTAAAACTTATAAAACCTCTTGAAGAAGAAGGTGTTCTAGTTCGACGAGGGCGCGAGCGTTTAGAAATGGAAATTGATCACTTTTACGTCATGGAACATGGTAACCGTATTATAGGTTGTGCTGCGTTATACCCATTCCCATCTGAAAAAACTGCGGAGTTTGCTTGCTTAGCAATAGACCCTGTATTTAGAGGATCGGGGCGCGGTGATAAGTTGTTTTACTTTTGCGCTAATGAAGCAAAAACTAGGGGATTTAAGCAGTTATTTTGCCTAACCACACATACCGAGCATTGGTTTATAGAGCGCGGATTTATTGAACAGAATTTAGAAAAACTGCCTTTAGAAAGACAGAAGCTCTATAACTTTCAGCGCAATTCTAAGGTTTTCATCAAAACACTATGAGTTTTTAGATACAATGGTAGGGAATTAATCCACATACACTTCATCTACTGAAGAGAACCTGATGCTAAACATAACTACCGCCACCCAAAAAGCCCACACGCTAGCCGAGGCACTGCCTTATATCAAGCGATTTTTTGATAAAACCATCGTAATTAAATACGGTGGCAACGCCATGACTGATGAACATCTTAAGCAATGCTTTGCTCAAGATGTGGTACTACTTAAATTAGTTGGCATGAACCCTGTGGTGGTACATGGGGGCGGACCACAAATTAATGAAATGTTAGATAAACTTGGCAAAAAAGGTGAATTTATTCAAGGCATGAGAGTGACTGATGCTGAAACAATGGATGTTGTTGAGATGGTCCTAGGCGGACAGGTAAACAAAGAAATTGTTAATTTGATTAATCGAAATGGCGGTAAAGCAGTGGGGTTAACAGGTCAGGATGGTAATTTTATTCATGCCCATAAGTTACTGATAGAGGATAAAGATCATCCGAATAAGATGATTGATATAGGCCAAGTCGGTCAAATATCTGCAATAGATCCAAGCATTATTAACTTCTTAGATAGTGGTGACTTTATTCCAGTTGTCGCCCCTATTGGTGTAGGTGAAAATGGTGAAACTTACAATATTAATGCTGATTTAGTGGCTGGTAAGCTTGCTGAAATTTTGGGGGCAGAAAAGTTAATCTTGCTCACCAATACACCAGGAGTACTAGACAAAGAGGGCAAACTATTAACTGGATTAACACCAAAACAAATTGATGACTTAGTGGAAGATGGCACCCTTTCTGGTGGTATGTTACCTAAAATCAGCTCAGCTTTAGATGCTGCTCGCAGTGGGGTCAAGTCAGTGCATATTATCGATGGTCGAGTTGAACATGCCTTGCTGTTAGAAATTTTAACGGATGAAGGTGTTGGAACGCTCATTAAAGCTAAATAACTGTAAAATTTAAACATGTCTAGAGTTTGGATATTTGATTTAGACGATACATTGCATGATGCATCTGCACACATCTTCCCAGTGATGAATCAAAGAATGACCGAATACATGATGGAGTCACTGGACCTAACAGAAAATGACGCCCATCAATTACGTAAACGTTATTGGCATACTTACGGCGCAACACTTAAGGGTTTGATACGTCATCATAGTGGGTACCCCAGCCACTTTTGCCCCTATCATTTTTTAGATAAAACTCACGACTTTCCCCTGTTAACAGAAATGGTAATTCAGGCACAAGGGCTACGTTATATGCTTAAAAATTTAAATGGGCGTAAAGTAGTCTTCACTAACGCGCCGCGCAACTATGCATTACGGGTACTAGACCTCTTGGGCATTAGCGATTGTTTCGAACTAGTGTTCAGTGTTGAATCTGCTCGTTTCCATGCTAAACCCTCAATACGAGGCTTTCAGATGTTACTTAAAACAATTAAGGCCAATGCCCATGAGTGCATTCTTCTAGAAGATAGTTTGCCGGCCTTAATGACGGCAAAACGCCTTGGCATGAAAACAATATGGGTATCTAAAAAACAAAAAAAACCAATCTTTGTTGATTATCGATTAAACAAAGTGTTAGCGCTCACTCACATTAAGTTATAATCATCATCTCAATCTAAGGAGATAATATTGGCCGGAGAACGCAAGCAGCAGATTTTAGAAACACTTGCTAAAATGCTCGAAGCACCAAAACGAGAGAAAGTCACTACAGCCACACTGGCATCTAAATTGGATGTAAGTGAAGCTGCACTTTATCGACATTTTGCTAGTAAAGCCCAGATGTTTGAAGGCCTTATTATATTTATTGAAGAAACAATTTTTGGCTTAATAAATAAAATTACTAGTGAAGAAGCAGATGGCCTGCGCCAAGTCAATCGGACTATCACAATGCTAATAATGTTTGCCGAAAAAAACCCTGGCATGACTCGTGTTTTGATTGGGGATGCATTAGTCAACGAAGACGAACGTTTGCAAGTGCGTATGAATCAACTTTATGACCGGATCGAAGTGACGATCAAGCAAAGTCTGCGAATTGCACAAACGCAATCAGGAATTCAAGGGGATTCTGAAGCACAAGCGAACTTGATGGTTTGTTTCGTTGCTGGTCGTTGGCAGCAATTTGCGAAAAGCGGCTTTAAACGCAAACCCTCAGAGTTCTTGCAGCAGCAAATTAGCATGTTACTCAACACTCTTTAACTATCATGTCACAGGGCTAGAAAATCTGCTTAACCAATGACTTAAACCTTGTCAGATCAATCATAAATCACGATCGAAACTGACACGCCAATTACAACACAACAATATACTGGGAAAGAATTGGAAAATACTATATTTGGCTTTACTGAAATGCAAATCACTGAGTTTGGAACAACTTATGGCATTGCAGCGCTGATGCTATTGATGTTGTTTATAATCGGGCATTTAGCTTGGGAATCTAAAGCGGGTAAGTTTGGTACTTTTGCACTTTATCTCGGCTTATCGTTTGGTATAGTAGGTTATTTAGCTAAGTTTTTTATTCAATACAGGCTCGGCATACACTAAAGTCTACTTCAGCAAACAAGGCTTTTAAGCCCTTACAATGCCAGCTTTAGTGCCTCAAGGCGGGCTTCGTAAACTGCAAACTTTATCTTTTCTGGCTCTGAGTAATTACTGGCAACCGAACCTGCATCCACACTTAATGCAGCAGCAAGCATTTTCAACATTAAGTCAGCGGCGGGAGTTGCACAGCTCTCTTTGCCGGTTCTTCCTCTCGAATCAGACTCACAAGCAAGTAAGAATTCATTAAATCTAGCAGGTTTCCTTATGGCATCCAGCTCAATTAGAAAATTAAGTAGGGCTGGAGCCTGCATGCTTAATGCTTGATGAAGCTTACCATGATACCTAGCTACTATTAGCGCTAACTCACGACACTCATTAGGTACCTTTAATCTTAAGCACACTGATTCTACCAATTCTAAACCGCGTTGCTCGTGTCCAATATGGCGAGGTAAGATCTCTGTCGGAGTCACACCTTTACCAAGGTCATGAAGCAGAGCGGCAAACCGCACGCTTAAAGAATAATGTTTACTAGCCGCATAATCAATCACCAACATCACATGTAAACCACAATCAATCTCAGGATGATATTGCACCGGCTGCGGAACGCCCCACAGTCGATCTAACTCTGGCAATATCCTCTGCAAAGCACCACATGCTCGTAACACTTCAAACATGCGCGAAGGCTTAGCTTCCATTAAGCCTTTTGCTAACTCTTGCCAAACACGCTCTGCAACTAATGCATCAACCTCTCCATCAGAAGTCATTTTTTGCATTAAAACTAATGTTTCCGGAGCAACCTTAAAATCGGTTAAACGGGCTGAAAAACGCGCTGCACGAAGAATACGAACGGGATCTTCAGCAAATGCCTCACTTACATGGCGTAGTGTTTTGGATTGAATATCAAGTAAGCCGTTGTAGGGATCTACCAACTGCCCATTATTATCTTTTGCAATGGCATTAATTGTTAAATCTCTGCGTGCTAAATCTTGCTCCAAGGTGACTTCAGTTGAAGCGTAAACAGTAAAACCTTTATAACCTTTAGCCGTTTTACGCTCTGTACGCGCTAACGCATATTCGTCATGAGTATAAGGATGAAGGAAAACAGGGAAATCTTTACCTACTGGGCGATATCCTGAGGCGACCATCTCTTCTGGCGAAGATCCAACAACGACATAATCTTTATCCTTCACCGCAAAGCCAAGTAGCTCATCACGCACAGCGCCACCGACTAGATAGGTTTGCATGATGGCCAGTTTATCTCGCGGCTACACTTCGATAGCGATCATAAGCACCACGTGTATTGGCATTTAGTAAATACTCAGGCATCACCGCTTCCAAGGAAGTGGGTTCTATGCCAAACACTGCCGGGAAACTAGAGCTACTAATACTATCTACTTCCATTGAACGTACATTATCACGTGACATGATTTGAACAGGCATTAATTCCAGTAACCCCGCTTGCAGATATGAAAGCCAATTATTCAAACCAATTATCGGCCTCTTTTTACCTAAGACACGCATGATGTCTAATATTAGCTCACGGAAAGTATATACTTTGGGTCCTGCAAGTTCATAAGTTTGGCCATAAGTAGAAGATGTCTCAAGGCTGACTGCAAAACAAGTCGCCACATCTTCTACCCAGATAGGTTGAAATTTAGCTTGTGGTTTGGCAAGCATAATCACTGGAGAAATCTTAATGAGGCTGGCAAATAAGTTAATAAAGCTATCACCTCGGCCAAAAATAACGGAGGGTTTAAATACAGTAAGATTTAATTTGCTCAGTTTAGATGTGCCTAACAACTCCCACAAAGCTGCCTCACCAGCACATTTAGACCGCAAATATACACTAGGAGCAAGCTTTCCCGCACGTAAACTACTCATATGAAGCAAGCGTGGTATACCTAGTTCAAGGCATATTTTAGCCAACTGAAGTGGAAACCGATGATGCATAGCATCAAAGGTGTTGTGACGATTTTGGTGCAATATACCAATTAAATTAATCACCGCATGCGCACCACTTAACGCTTTATATAATGATTGATGGTCAAACACATTACATTCCACCACTTCAACATTAGGCAATAAAAGTAAATGTTTAGCGGTTTCGCTTCTGCGTGTCAGCACTTTGACTGAATAGCCCATTGCATCTAATTTCGCAACGATTGCACTCCCAACAAAACCTGAACCACCCAATATACAAATTTCTTTTAATTCCATGCAATACCCTATATTTAAATTATTCAATCTCTGCCGTCATCACTTCAGTCCTGTCGCTTGCAGGAACTACCCCTAAACGTGATTTTAGTGTTTGTACTTTAGTGCCTAAGCGTAGCGCATAAAAATGAGCATTAGCCATGACTTTTTGCACATAAGTTCTCGTTTCTAGGAACGGGATGCTTTCAATATAAATTGCCGCCTCTAAAGGCTGTTTACCCATCCATTGTTTTGCGCGCTTTGGTCCTGCGTTATATGCCGCCGTTGCCATAACAGCTTGACCATCCATCAAATCTAATGTGTGACGCATATAGTAAGTGCCAAGTGCAATATTGGTATGTAAGTCGTGAATCATATCGTTACGATAATCATGCATACCCATACGATGCGCCGCCCATTTTGCGGTAGCCGGCATCAACTGCATCAGACCTGAAGCACCAACTCCAGATTTCGCATAATGCATAAAACGACTTTCTTGCCTAGTTAATCCATACACCCAAGCCTCGTCAACTTGAGCATTATTCGCTGAGGTATGGATTAAGTCTCTGTATGGAGTTGGATAGCGCAATTTATAATCTTGAACCTGTTGCGTGTTGTCAGCAGTAATAATAGCGATGTCATACCACTTTTGGCGCGATGCAAACTCTGCCGCTGCCAGCAACTGTTGATCATCAAAATTACGTGTAGCCCACAACCACTCAAGCCTTGCCTCCCAACGCATTTCTAAACGTTGAAACTCTACTACCCTCTTCATAGCAGGGTTTCGCGCGATTGCACTAACATCAATCTCAGTAATGGTGTTAGCTTGATCAGGATTAGTAATGGTTGAGTCTAACTCATCGGCAGCCAACCAGCCATAATAATGCCGTTCGGTGGATAAGCGATTAAATATTGCATTCGCTTCGGCTAGCTGGCTACTATTCTTGAGTGCTGTTGCTTTTAATGCACGCGCTTTCCAATAACGCCAGCTACTTTCATCCATTTGTTTAGCTGACATGGCTGCAATTGTGCTTAGCACCCTAGGCCAATTCTCAACACGCAATGCTGCACGAACTTCCCATGCCAGTTGCTCTCTATCTAACAATTCGCCAGATGCTAGGGAGTAAAATTCAAGCGCCTGAGGATGGTGTGCTCGCGCCGCATGATAGGCAATAATACCCCAACCAAACAAGCGATCATGCGTTGGTATTGAAGCCTCTAACCCTTTGTAGAGACTTACAGCATCATCTAGCCTAATTCGCGCTAAACGGTCTAGCGCAAAAAATTGTAATTCAATGACGAATCGTTTATCGATGCCAATATCTTTTTTTAGTACAAACTTATCTTCTAATATCAGTTGCGGTGTTTGATTGGCGACATCCAGCCACTTAATTTCACTGCTATCAATATCGGGTAATCGTGCAGCGATGGTTTTGGCAAAGCTAAGCTTTCCTTCTTGCAATGCTGATCTGAACCGCATCCAAATATCGTCCTGCGTGAGCACACCCGTTTTTTGAAGAAGATCAAACAAAATATTACAGTTCGCTGGCAAATCTGCAGTGCTCATCCATAAACTTTTGCTGGCATCGGTGATATTAATATCCCCAATTTGGGCATGACCTAATAAAGCATAACACTGCAACGCGACATCTTCGTGTTGTAAATCAGCATATTCTGAAAAAAATGATTGCCAGTTGCCTTGCTTAGCTAACTTTTTCAACCACTCACCACGCACACGATCTGAAAATGGAATGTCGATATATTTAGCTAAAAAATTTTGCACCTCTTCATCACGCGCCTGGTCCAATTTCAAAAGCATTAACCAGTAATCGGCATACGGAGCTAATGGATATTGCTGCATTCTTAACTGTTTTGCATCTTCGGCTAATGCAGACTCATTTCTATTGTTATAAGCTTCTCTTGCGTGTTGAAATAAAATGGCATCTGACAAGGCAGAGGCAGAGGTAGAAAACAAAACGGCAGCTAGACTAAGTAATAAAACTAGTGCGCGAAGTTTTAATCGATATGTTGTATTAATAATGCGTCTAAACATAAGGGGATTTAACTTTAAAGTATTCGCCGTAACATAAAAAGTACAGCGATTGATAACAGCAAGAATAAGCTGTAGGTAAGCATTTTTTTAAAATACAGTAGATATTTTTTATCTTCAAATAACAAATACATACCCAGCATCACCATCGCTGTAATAATCATGAGCATTAATGCAAGTCGGATAATTAACATCTAACGTCCCTTCCTTTAACAACGACCTCCAACATGACGTTAATTTAAATAACTAATTTTAGCGCTTAGTTGTCTATTTAACATATTTATTCAATCTATCTTAATAAATGAGCTGTGATTCTAATTGTTGATTTAGCACCAAAAATTCACTAGGAGCATCTTCTACCTTATCAAAAGTCATAAATTCCCAAGCAGAAGCATCCGCTAACAGCGCTAGAAGTAATTTGTTGTTGAGGGCATGACCTGATTTATATGCATGGAATGCTCCTAAAATAGGATGCCCAAGCATATATAAATCTCCGATTGCATCTAGAGCTTTATGCTTTACAAATTCATCGTCGTAACGCAGACCATCGCTATTGAGCACACGGTACTCGTCCAAGACAATGGCGTTATCTAAACTTCCTCCACGCGCTAGTCCATTAGAGCGTAAATATTCCACTTCGTGCATAAAGCCAAAAGTACGAGCACGACTAATTTTTTTAATATAAGAGTCTACAGCGAAGTCTATTGCTACATTATTACTAGACTGCTCAAAAACAGGATGATTGAAATTGATAGTAAAGTCGACTTTAAAACCATGATATGGCTCAAATCTTACCCATTTATCACCTTCAATGACTTCCACTACTTTCTTCACGCGTATAAATTTCTTAGCTGCGGCCTGCTCAAGCAGGCCCGCTTCTTGCAATAAAAATACAAAAGGGCCAGAACTTCCATCCATAATAGGTATTTCAGCTGCATCAACATCTATATACACGTTGTCCACACCCAAACCAGCTAATGCCGACATAATGTGTTCAACGGTAGCAACACGCACACCGTTAGCCTCCAGCGCCGAGCACATGCGGGTATCATGGACGGCACTAGGGGTTGCCAAGATTTCATTAGGTTGAGGCAGATCAACTCTCTTGAAAACTATACCAGTATCAATTGCAGCAGGGCGCAGGGTAAGAGTAACCTTTTCGCCGTTATGCAAACCAATGCCGGTGGCACTAATCGCTTTTTTTAATGTGCGTTGCTTTAACATCAATGCCTCAACACTCCCGTAATATAACTATTAGTATCATAAGACTAAAATAACTTTAATAATGAATAAAACAGTGTCTTATTCACTCAACAGATTGCCAAGGATTACCTTGCATATACAAGTCAAATCCTACTAACTATCAACTCTATTTTATCGTATTAATCGCTCTTTAATCTGCTTGTTTGCGAAGGAATGCAGGGATATCATACTCTTCAACCCCAGACAACTTCATTGCTTCAACTTGTGCACGACGATTGTTTGAAGTAAATACTGCTGGTGCATCTTCATCGATCATACTGCTACCGCTCGCAAAAACAGGTTGATTAGTAGTGCCATCACGCACCATTTGTTGCGGAACTAGAACTGGCTTCTGTGTGCGACGTGTTATTCCAGTTAGACCAGTAGCCACCATGGTTACGCGTAAACCATCTCCCATAGACTCATCAAACACATTACCGACAATAACGGTAGCATCTTCCGCTGTGAAGGCTTTTATAGTATTCATGACATCATAGTACTCTTTCATTTTGAAAGAGCTAGAGGTAGTAATGTTTACCAAGACACCACGTGCATTCGCTAAATTCACATCTTCAAGCAATGGGCTTGCTACGGCTTGCTCAGCAGCAATACGTGCTCGATCTTGACCGGTGGCTAGAGCAGAACCCATCATTGCCATACCCATTTCGCTCATAACGGTGCGTACATCGGCAAAGTCAACGTTAACAGTACCAGCGCAATTAATGATTTCAGCAATACCAGAAACTGCATTATGTAATACATCATTAGCAGCCCTAAAGGCTTCTAAAAATGGCACATCTTCACCCAGCACTTCCATTAATTTTTCGTTTGGAATCACGATTAGAGAGTCCACATGTTTCGATAATTCTTCTAAACCATCGGCTGCAACTTTGGTGCGCTTTCCTTCAAAAATAAACGGCTTAGTCACTACTGCCACTGTCAAAATACCCATTTCTTTGGCGATTTGTGCAATGACAGGAGCAGCCCCAGTTCCGGTACCGCCACCCATACCCGCGGTAATAAACAACATATCAGCACCATCGATTAGCTCTGCAATCGCATCGCGATCTTCAAGCGCTGCATCGCGACCTACTTCAGGTTTAGCTCCGGCACCTAATCCTCTAGTCATTGCCTCGCCTATTTGTAAGATAGTTTTAGCTTGACTCTTTTTCAATGCCTGCATGTCAGTATTAGCACAAATAAATTCTACTCCGCCAACACTTTTTTCAATCATATGTGCAACTGCATTCCCACCGCAGCCACCTACACCAATGACTTTAATAACTGCTTCTTGTGAATTTTTTTCCATAATCTCAAACATAATAAATCTCCCTCTTTTTAATTTAACCAAATAAAGTTGATAACCCTTTTTCAATAGCTCCTAGTTGATGCTCGCAACTAAAAACTAAAGACTTCTAAGCTACCTACCCCTGCCTTCAACAAACTAACTACTTAAAAATTACCTTGAAACCAACTTTTCATTTTGTCCATAATGCGTGCAAATGAATTTGACTCTAGCTGACCGCTTAAATGACGCTCTAACTGTTGCTTACCCATTAAAACTAAACCAACCGCAGTTGCATAACGTGGGTTACTGACAACTTCTGAAAGTCCACCGACATGTCGCGGCATTCCTAATCGTACAGGCATATGAAATATCTCTTCACCTAACTCAACCATGCCATGCATCATTGCGGAGCCGCCAGTGATAACGATGCCAGAAGCAATCATTTCTTCCATTCCGCTTCTACGTAGCTCATTTAACACTAGCTCATATAACTCCACTACTCGCGGCTCTAACACCTCAGCTAAAGTCTGAACTAATAACTGGCGTGGTTCACGTCCGTCTACACCCGGCACTTCAACCGCTTCACGTGGATCAGCTAGTTGACGTAATGCACAACCGTATTTAATTTTTATATCTTCAGCAGACTGGGTTGGGGTTCTAAATGCCACCGCCACATCGTTCGTCATTTGATCTCCCGCAATCGGCACTACCGCGGTATGGCGAATAGCCCCTTGCTTAAAAACCGCTATATCAGTTGTACCTCCACCAATATCTACCAAGCAGACTCCCAACTCTTTTTCATCTTCAGTCAGCACAGCAAGACTTGAAGCTAGTGGTTGCAAAATTAGATCGCTGACCTCGATGCCGCAGCGCTTAATGCATTTAACAATATTTTGTGCGGCGGCTACGGCACCAGTCACAATATGCACTTTGACCTCTAGCTTCATGCCACTCATACCTAAAGGTTCGCGAACATCTTCTTGGCCATCAATAATAAATTCTTGTGTCAGAATATGTAAAATTTGCTGATCTGCTGGCAGGGCAATTGCGCGTGCAGTTTCAATCACGCGATCTACATCCATCTGCGACACTTCTGCATCTTTAATTTTTACCATGCCATGAGAGTTCAAACTCTTAATATGACTACCTGCGATTCCAGTAAACACATTATTGATTTTGCAATCAGCCATAAGCTCTGCTTCTTCTAAAGCTCGTTGTATGGACTGCATGGTTGATTCAATATTAATCACCACACCTTTTTTTAGGCCCCGCGAATTATGCTGTCCTAGCCCGATGACTTTAATCGTTCCTTCTGGCTGCAACTCGGCAACGATAGCGACAATTTTTGATGTGCCTATATCCAAACCTACAATTAAATTCTTATCTTCTTTAACTCTACTCATTGCTTGCTCCCTCCGTGGTTAGCTCACGGCTAGTTTTTTAATAGTATTACTCGATTTTTTATCACTGCTTCTCATCGCTTCCGTTGGTCTTCGAACTGCAAAGCCATTGGGGTAGCGTAAATCTGCATAGCTAATTCTTTTATTAAGTGCGGCAATAGTTGTTGTGTATACCTCTGCAAATTTTTCTAATCTTGCTTGCATTTCTACTCGACCCAATTCCATCACCATGCCATTAGTAGCTGTGACTTGCCATGCACGCCTCGGCGTCAGCGTAAGAGCGCTAATTTCCAAATTAGCCGGTTTCAAAGCCTTACTAAATTCAGAGTATTGTGATGCAACTTCCATTACACCGTCTCCTGGCCCATAAAATACTGGCAAATCACTTCCAGAAGCGGCATGAAACAGCTCTCCATGGGTATTAACTAAAGCAACACTACCCCAACGCGCCAATGCCTGATGCTCCTCAATTGATACCTCTAACTTATCTGGCCAACGGCGACGCAAGCTTACGTGACGGGCCCACGGGAGCTTCTCAAATGCGTCTCGTGCTTTAATTAAATCTAAAGTAAAGAAATTTCCCTTTAAATGCTTAGCCACAATCAATTGAACCTGCTCACGGCTAACATGACTTAATTGACCTTCTACCTCCACTTCACGCAAAGGAAAAATTGGCAAATGCACTACAGCGAATAGCATTGCATACAACATAATCAGCACACATAAAGCTAATAGAAGATTTGCTACCCAATTCAATAAGTTCGGTTTATCCCACATTAGCCAACTCCAAAATTCGAACTACTAACTGCTCAAAACTTATACCTGCAGCCTTTGCAGCCATCGGAACCAAGCTGTGATCGGTCATACCTGGACTAGTATTCACTTCCAAGAAGTAATGTTGCCCTGCCTCGTCCATTAAGAAATCAACCCGACCCCAACCTCTACAACCTAAAACTTCAAATGCCAACAATGCTTGTTCTTGAATTTCAGTTTCTTTTTCTGCACTCAATCCACTTGGGCACAAATACTCAGTATCATTTCTCAGATATTTAGCTTCAAAGTCATAAAATTCATTTTTTGGTACTATCCGAATAATGGGAAGTGCTCTATACCCTGAGGCACCATCACCAATAATTCCTACCGTATACTCACCTCCGCCGACATAAGCTTCTGCAATGACCAAGGGATCAGCCTTTGCAGCTAGTTTATAAGCTGACTTTAAGCTACCCGCTTTTTTTACCTTACTAATACCGATGCTAGAGCCCTCATTTGCTGGCTTCACAAATAGCGGCAAACCAAGCTTTGCTTCTATTGCAGCAAAATCACTGTCATTAGTGACTAGCTCAAAATCAGGTGTGATAATATTTAAAGCTCTCCACAGTAATTTAGTCCGCCACTTATCCATACCGATAGCTGAAGCCATGACACCACTACCTGTATAAGGTATGTGTAACATCTCCAGCGCACCTTGAATACAACCATCTTCACCGAAACGACCATGTAAATTTATAAAGACGCGATCAAAATTTTCTAAGTCATGTAATGGTTGCTCAGAAGTGTCAAAACGATGGGCATCTATTCCTTGCGCTTGGAGAGCGCACAGAACTGCAGCACCACTTTTAAGTGAGACTTCCCGTTCGCCAGAGCTTCCTCCCATGAGCACCGCTACTTTTCCGAATTTTTTATCTAACTTCATATTCACCAATCGCTTTTACTTCTTGCTCTAATGCAACACCAAATTTTGCCAATACGCTCTCGCGCATATGTTCAATTAAAAACTCAATATCCATCGCGTTGGCGTTACCAATATTGACGATAAAATTCGCATGCTTTTCTGACACTTGCGCTCCACCAATCAAATAACCCTTTAAACCACAAGCTTCAATTAGTCTGGCCGCATGATCTCCGGCAGGATTTCTAAAGGTAGATCCTGCATTCGGTAAACTGAGAGGCTGTGTGGCTAAACGTCTTGCTAATAAATCTTTAATCTTTTGTGTAGCTTCATGTGTTCCGCCTACCTCTAACTCCATCCATGCCCCTACAAACCACTCATTACTTACTGGCATGTCCACATGACGATAACTACTCTTAAACTCTTTAGCTTCGCGCGTATGCAAAAGACCTTGCCTGTTCACAGTTTTCACACGCTTGACCACAGCCCAAGTTTCCCCACCATAACAACCAGCATTCATTGCTAATGCACCACCAACAGTACCGGGGATTCCGGAAAAAAACTCAGCGCCTTGCTTTGCCTCTTTTGCACAAAATTTTGCCAACTTTGCACATGTCACACCAGCTTCAACATAAACTAAATTCTTTTCCATTCTTAACTCGGTTAGCACGTTATGCATTAACACTACTGTGCCTCGAATGCCGCCATCACGAATAAGAAGATTGGATCCTAGTCCAATAAAATATACTGGCTCATCGACTCCGACATTGGATATAAAATGACACAAATCATCTAGGCCCGATGGGATATATAAACGGTCAGCTTTGCCACCGACGCGCCAGCTGTTATATCTACTCATTGGCTCGTTAATCAGCAGTTTTCCTGCTTTTTTTTCAACGGCATTTACCATCAATTTGATGACTCCAATTTACCTTGAACTGATAAATTTCGAGTATTGGCTGCCACTTGACCAATAGAACCAGCACCCATCACAATGACTACATCACGATCTTGTGCCATCCCTAATATGGCGGTCGGTAACCCTTCAGTTGTTTCGACAAACAAGGGCTCAACCAAGCCAGCTACTCGTATAGCTCGAATTAATGAACGGGAATCGGCAGCTACGATTGGTGCCTCACCAGCTGCGTAGACTTCTGTCAGTAAGACAGCATCAGCACTTGATATAACTCGAACAAAATCTTCAAAGCAATCACGAGTCCGTGTATAACGGTGTGGCTGAAACGCTAACACCAACCTACGCTTAGGGAAAGCTGCGCGAGCAGCACTAATAACCGCTTGCATTTCAACTGGATGGTGTCCGTAGTCATCAATTAATGAGAAGGTGCCTCCATTTTTAGCCTCAAGTTCTCCATAACGCTCGAAACGACGACCAACACCTTTAAATTCTTTTAACGCTTTAATAATTGCAAAGTCTGGTACGTTTAATTCGCTTGCAATCGCAATTGCCGCCAATGCATTTAATACATAATGATTACCTGGCAAATTTAAAGTGACATCAAACTCTGTTGTGACCCCATTGATACGCTCTACCGTAAAGTGCATTTTCCCATCGTCAGCACGTACATTTTTGGCACGAATACGAGCATCTTCGCTAAAACCATAAGTCATTACAGGTTTAGTTACCCGCGGTAAAATCTCACGGATATTTTCATCATCGATACACACTACCGCCATACCCCAAAATGGTAATTGCTGTAAAAATTCTACAAACGCACTTTTGAGTTTTTCAAAACTATGTTCATAGGTTTCCATATGGTCTTGGTCGATATTAGTCACCACTGCCATTACCGGAGTCAAATGCAAAAATGAGGCATCGGACTCATCTGCCTCTGCAACTATATATTCACCTGTACCTAGCTTAGCGTTTGCATTTGCGGCTTCTAACCTGCCACCAATCACAAATGTAGGATCCATACCTGCTTCGGCTAAGATACTGGCAATTAGACTTGTAGTCGTTGTTTTACCATGAGTACCTGCGACAGCAATCCCCTGCCTAAATCTCATCAACTCAGCCAACATTAGTGCCCGAGGTACTACGGGAATATTTTTTTGTCGTGCGGCAATGACTTCAGGGTTTTGTTCATTGACTGCACTTGATACCACAACCACATTAGCGTCACCTAAATTTTCAGCCACATGTCCTTGATACACTGTGGCCCCAAATGCAGTTAAGCGCTGGGTAATAGCATTTACCACCAAGTCTGACCCAGTGACTGTGAAGTCTAAGTTAAGCAACACTTCGGCAATTCCACTCATACCGGAGCCGGCAATACCAATAAAATGTATATTCTTTACTTTATGCTTCATCTAGCAAGCTCCATACAAATATTGGCTACTGATGCAGTTGCTTCAGGTTTACCTAGAGCACGCGCCTTAATTGACATATTTAAACATTGCTCACGATTTAAACCTTGAATAAAACTAGCAAGCTTTTCCGCATTAAATGTATTTTGTGGGATTAATATTGCAGCACCAGCATCCGCTAAATAATGAGCATTACTTGTTTGGTGATCATCGACAGCATGAGGGAATGGCACTAATACACTTGCAACTCCAGCAGCTGATAATTCAGCAACAGTTAATGCTCCTGAACGACAAATGACGATATCAGCCCAGCTATACATTCCAGCCATATCTTCTATAAAAGCTTTTGTTTCAGCATGAACTCCCATATCCTGGTAGCGCACTTGCAAGTCACCAATATGTTTTTCTCCTGCTTGATGTATTACTTGTGGTCGCAGTGCTGATGGAATTTTTTTCAGCGCCTCTGGCAACACTTGATTTAATATTTGAGCTCCTAAACTACCTCCAACGACAAACAGCCGCAGTGGACCACTGCGTTTTTGCATGCGTGATTGAGGAGTTGGTACTTGTGCAATTTCTGCACGTACTGGATTGCCTACTAAGGTGGCTTTTGCACCAAATGCTGCAGGGAATGCAGCTAAAATGCGCGTGGCTAAGCAAGCTAATGTTTTATTTGTTAGGCCTGCTACAGAATTTTGCTCATGGATTAACAAGGGCTTACGCATTATGTAAGCCATTAAGCCGCCTGGGAAAGCCGCAAAACCACCCATACCTAACACTAAGTTTGGTTTAAATTCTGCAATCGCCTTATAGGCTTGAATTAACGCTAGGCTTAATTTCACTGGCAATAACAACCAACCCAATACACCTTTACCACGCACACCACGCATAGTCATCATTGCTTTTATATAACTCTTATTGGCCAGCAATCGGTTTTCCATGCCACCTACGGTACAAAGCCAGACAATATTCCAACCTTTAGCTTGCAAATAATCAGCTACGGCCATTGCTGGGTAGATATGACCGCCTGTTCCACCAGCCATGACTAATAAAGTTTTAGTTGTTGCTGTCACGTCGGTATACCTTTTTGTAAGCGCCTATTTTCAAAATCTATGCGCATTAAGATACCCATGCCTATGCAATTAGCTAGTATCCCGCTTCCGCCAAAAGACAATAAAGGTAACGTCAAGCCTTTAGTTGGTAACACACCCATATTTACACCCATATTGATAATACCTTGCACACCCATCCATACACCTATACCTTGAGATAATAGTGCGGCAAAATAACGTTCATTTTCAATTGCTTCTTTGGCAATTGAAAATGAACGTACGACGATACACACGAACAATCCAACAACGGTTAACACTCCGAAGAAACCCAACTCTTCTGCGATTACTGCCAATAAAAAGTCGGTATGCGCTTCAGGTAAATATAGGAGCTTTTCTACGCTCGCCCCTAAGCCCACCCCAAACCATTCTCCGCGGCCAAAAGCTATAAGAGCATGTGATAGTTGATAGCCTTTACCATACGGATCAGCCCATGGATCCATAAAACCAACAACACGCTGCATGCGGTAAGGTGAACTCCAAATCAAGCCAACAATAGCCACAGGCAATAAGGCAACTAAAGCTCCGAAAATACGAGCATTAATGCCGCCCAGCCATAGAATAGAGATTGAAATTGAAGCAATTACTGCAAAAGCGCCGAAATCAGGCTCCTGCAATAAAAGAAACCCTACAAGAACCATCACCCCCACCATTGGCATAAAGCCTCGCGTAAAGCTGTCCATTAATGCGGCTTTCCGTACTGTATAATCAGCCACATAAATCGCAGAAAATAACTTCATCAATTCTGAGGGTTGCAAATTAATCACGAACAATGACAACCAACGACGACTTCCACCAACCACGCGCCCGATTCCTGGTACAAGCACCAAGACTAATAAAGCTAAACCTAGTAAGAATAAATATGGAGCCATTTTTTGCCACCATGAAATGGGTATATTAAAGACCATGCCCCCTGCGACGAGACTAATCACAATAAATATAGCTTGGCGTACTAGAAAATAACTGCTGTTATGTCCTACCGCTTTATCTGCTTCAGCAATCGCAATCGACGCTGAGTAGACCATGACTAAACCAATACCCAATAAAATTAACACTGTCCAAAGTAGACCTTGATCGTATGGAGAAGAGTTAATTCGTTCACGATTAAGTATGTTGGTAATCATGCCGCCTGCTCCAAGCCATGTACGCAACTCAGATAAACTGACGCTCTATGCTCATAGTTTTTAAACATGTCAAAACTGGCACAAGCTGGTGATAACAAGACCGCATCACCCACATGGGCCATTTTTTTAGCAATCGTGACCGCTTCAGCCATATCCGCTGCACGATAGATTGCCACTCCAGCTGAGATAATTGCAGTCTCAATAATCCCTGCGTCACGCCCGATGAGCACTACAGCACGAGCATTTTTGGCCACTGCTGCTTGTAAAGGAGTGAAATCTTGCCCCTTGCCTTCACCGCCGGCAATCAATACCACTTTTTGCGGCAGTCCATTTTTATACAATCCTGCAATAGCTGCACAAGTAGCACCAACATTAGTCCCTTTTGAATCGTCGTAATAGTCGACCTCATCAATATTAGCCACCCACTCCATACGGTGTGGCAAGCCTTTGAAGTTATAAAGGGTTTGAATAATAGGCACATAGTCCAAATCAATACCCCTACAAAGCGCAACTGCTGCCAATGCATTGGAAGCATTATGAAGACCAGGGATTTTGAGATCTTCTATGTTAATTAGCTCTTTTTCACCTTGTACCAACCAGGTTTGACCAGCAATTTCACGCAAACCATAACTAGATTCATCCTCATTACTGGATAGGCCAAATGTAACTTGACCCAATTTTGATCGAGCCATCATCATGCTCCAGGCATCGTCACGATTTAGAACTTGCTGCGATGCTTTGTAAAAAATATGGGCTTTAGCAATAGCATAATCTTGCAAGCTATCGTATCTATCCATATGATCCTCAGATAAATTCAACATAGTCGCTACATCTGCCTTCAAGCTTGTCGTAGTTTCCAACTGAAAACTAGATAATTCCAGCACATAAACATCAGGAGCATCCATTGCTAAAGCATCTAGCACAGGCAAGCCTATATTTCCTGCGACTATGGTTTTTAAACCAGCAGCTTTACACATTTCACCAACCATTGTGGTGACCGTAGTTTTACCATTGGAACCAGTAATTGCGATCAATTTCGGATTAGCTGGACGATATCTCGCGAATAGCTCCACATCACCAACAACACTGATACCACGCTTCATTGCAGCTTGAATTTTCGATTCGGATAAAGCTACCCCTGGACTTACTACAATTAAATCCACTTCTGCAAATGCCTCATCCTTAAATAATCCACAATAGATTTTGACTTGCGGATATTTCTCCTGCACTTCTAATATTGCCGTTGGGTGCTCACGGCTATCGGCAATGGACACACGTGCGCCTTGAAGACTTAGCCACCGCAAAGCCGATAGGCCGGTTTCACCCATCCCAATCACTAATACATGTTTATTTTTAAGCGTAATAGGCATTAATTTTTTTATCTTATTTTCAGGGTGGATAACCCTATTAATACGAGCATCATGCTGATAATCCAAAAGCGAACCACTACCTGGGTTTCTTTCCAACCCTTTTGCTCATAATGATGATGTAAAGGTGCCATGAGAAAAATTCGGCGACCGACTCCAAATCTCTTCTTGGTGTATTTAAAATAAATCACCTGTGCGGCTACGGAGAATGTTTCAATCACAAATACCCCACCCATAATGAACAGTACAATTTCCTGTCTTACAATCACAGCCACAATACCCAAGGCTCCGCCCAAGGCTAAAGCACCGACATCCCCCATAAAGACTTCCGCTGGGTAAGCGTTAAACCATAAGAAACCCAAACCAGCACCTACCATTGCAGCGCAAAATATTGCCAATTCCCCCACGCCAGGCACAAATGGTATCCCTAAATATTTTGAGAAATAGAAGTGTCCGGTGACATAAGCAAATAATGCCAAAGCACCTGCAACCATAACGGTGGGCATAATGGCTAAACCATCAAGGCCATCGGTTAAATTAACTGCGTTACTGCTGCCAACCACCACTAAGTAAGTAAGTAGAATGAATCCGAACGCACTAAGTGGAATGGCCAAACTTTTAAAGAAAGGAATTAATAGGGTTGTTTCAGCTGGCGTTGATGCTGTATGTTGTAGGAACAGAGCTACACTAAAACCCACCACGGATTGCCAAAAGTATTTCTCTTTTGCTGATAGACCGTTAGGATTCCGATGCACAACTTTGCGCCAATCATCTACCCAACCAATAATACCGAAACCCAAAGTAGTGAATAAGACTACCCACACATATTTATTACTTAAATCGGCCCAAAGCAACGTTGAAATAGCTATAGCGACAATGATAAGTGCTCCACCCATAGTTGGTGTTCCAGCCTTTATCAAGTGCGTTTGGGGTCCATCATCTCTTACTGATTGTCCAACTTTATAGTAAGTAAGCTTGCGAATTAAGGTAGGACCGACTACGAAAGAAATAGTCAGGGATGTAAGGGTAGCCAACACCGCGCGTAAAGTAATGTAATTAAAGACATGAAAACCACGAATATCGTGTGCCAACCATTGTGCCAGAGCTAATAACATTTAATGTCCTCCATGAGTTTGTTGGGCGTCTTTGCCTGTTATAGCCTTAACGATGCGTTCCATTTTCATAAATCGGGAACCTTTGACCAATACCACAATATTTGCATTCATCTTCACCACCAAATCGGCAGTCAAAGACTCAGATGATGCATAGTGCAGAGCTCCAGCACCGAAAGCAGCGGCAATATTTGCACCAAAATCTCCTAAGGTCATTAGTCTTTCAATTTCACAGGCTTTAGCGTAGCGACCAAGTTCAGCATGTAATTCCTCTGCTCCTTCACCCATTTCACCCATATCGCCCAACACTAGTATTTTTTCACCTGGCTGTGCCTTTAACACCTCAATAGCGGCGTGCACAGAGGCAGGATTTGCGTTGTAACTATCGTCAATTACTACCGCACCATTGATACCTGTTAATCTTTGCAATCGACCTGCTACGCTTGAGTAATTTTCAAGGCCTTGAGCTATTGCAGTATGAGGTACCCCCATGGCTAGTGCGGCAGCGGTTGCCGCCAACGCATTGCTCACATTGTGTAACCCTGATACAGGCAAGTGCACCTCAAATATTCCTTGAGGTGTCTTAACCTCAAGAAAGCTGTCACTTGCATGTAGCTGATAGTGTGCACTTACATCAGCCTTGTTTTTTAATCCAAAGCTAATTACTTTATAATTGGCAGCAGTAGCTCTCCAAAGAGAGAAAAACTCATCATCAGCATTTAGGACTACAGTGCCATCGACTTTAAGTCCAGATAAAATCTCTGCTTTGGCAAGTGCAATCGCTTTTAGCGAACCTAGCTCACCTATATGCGCACTTGCCGCATTAGTGATAACGGCAACATCTGGTTTAGCAATCTGGCTTAAATAACTAATTTCACCACTATGGTTCATTCCCATTTCAGTGACTGCATAACGGTGCTGCGTCGTTAATTTAAGTAAGGTTAGGGGTAAGCCTATGTGGTTATTCAGATTGCCTTGCGTGGCGAGCACTTGCTCATCATTCTGACAATGCATCCTTAATATTGAAGCCAACATTTCCTTGACCGTGGTTTTTCCATTACTCCCCGTGATAGCCACCAATGGCAAATTATTTTGGTTACGCTGATATTCAGCTAATTGGCCTAATGCTTGATAGGTGTCGTTTACTATCAGGGCTGGAATAGCACCTGGAATCTCATGATCAACAAGTACTGCCGCCGCGCCGTCTACAATAGCTTGCCGTGCGAAATCATGGCCATTAAAATTCACACCTTTAAGTGCAACAAATAATTGGCCAGATGTAATGCAACGACTATCAATACCTACGCTGCTATACATAATGTCAGCGCCTACTAATTTAGCTTTGATAGCTGCTGCAGCTTCTGATAACATCATTGCGTCACTCCTATTGCACGTCCTGCTCCCAACTTTTCAAGTGCTAACTGCGCGACTACAAAATCACTGAATGGGAGTTTTACACCTGCAATTTCTTGATAGTCTTCATGTCCCTTACCTGCTACCAACACAATATCTCCAACCTGCGCACCTGCTACAGCCAAACTGATGGCCTTAGCGCGATCGAGCTCTACCGTATAAGAACCTGTTAAAGTTGAAACTATTTGATTAGCAATATCATTTGGGTTTTCGCTACGAGGATTATCTGAAGTAACAATCATTTCATCAGCCCATTCTGTAGCAATCGCTCCCATTAATGCTCGCTTGCCAGCATCTCGCTCACCACCACAACCAAACACGCATATTAACTTTCTATCCAATCCAAGCTGCTCGCGCAATGTGGCTAAAGCTTTTTCTAAAGCGTCCGGCGTATGTGCATAATCAATCACTACTAGCGGCATATTTTCACCACCAAGTTGCTGCATACGCCCAGTGACAGGCTTAATTTTAGCAATGACAGCTACTGCATTTTCTAAACTCACTTCCAGCGCCAATAGTGTGGATAATACCGCCAGTATGTTATAAACATTAAAACGGCCTAATACTGGAGCATTTAACCTTGCTTGACCTTGCGGGGTTGTGACCAGCATACTGATACCCTGCTGTTGCAGTTGCAATTCACTTGCGCGTATATCTCCAGCTTTTATGCCATAGCTTAAGTACATTTTGTGTTGTTCTTTTTGGATTTTTGCGATGTCTTGCCCGAACTTATCGTCGGCATTAACAACAGAACAAACTAAACTTGGCCAAGAAAACAAGGTTTGCTTGGCTTTGGCATAAGCCTCCATCGTTTTGTGGTAGTCCAAATGGTCACGGCTTAAATTGGTGAGTACAGCAATATCAAAGTCAATCCCATTGACACGACCTTGATCTAATCCATGAGATGAAACTTCCATGACTACTGCTTGAGTATTTTGTGCAACATAGCTTGTCAAGAGCGCTTGAAGCAACACAGCATCTTGCGTTGTATTTTTCGTTGCAGCTAACGTTGCGTCAGAGCCTTCAATAATGCCATTACCTATAGTTCCTAAAACGGCACTTTTCTTTCCAAGTAAGCTTAAGCACTGAGCAATCCAAACGCTCACTGAGGTTTTTCCATTGGTTCCAGTAACCCCAATCATGGTTAATTTATGTGAGGGATAACCATAAAAATCAGCAGCAATCAGACCAACCTGCTGCTTTAAATCAACAATAGCAAAATTTGGAACTAGGAACTTTTCTGGCCAACTAAATCCAGCCTTCTCCCACAGAATCCCACTAGCACCAGCTTTAATGGCCTCCGCAATATAATCACGACCATCGCGATGCTCACCAGGATAAGCTAAAAATAAATTACCCGGCACCACTTGGCGACTATCCGTAGTCATGCCACTAAATTCGAGGTTAAATCCTAGTTTAGAAAGCATACTCATATGCTTTCCTTCTCTTCCACCATGATATTACTGGCACCACTTGGAATTACAACATTTCTATATGGCGCATCTTGGGGGATTGCAAGAAGTCTTAAAGTATCAGCCATTACAGTACTAAAAACGGGTGCTGCCGCTACCCCACCGTAATACTGATCATTAGCGATATCAGGTTCATCAATCATCACTGCCATAATTAGTCGCGGATTAGATGCCGGCGCTATGCCAACAAATGATGCTACATATTTATTTTTTTCATATCCATGTGAACCTAGTTTATGTGTGGTTCCCGTTTTGCCACCAATGCGATAACCCAGAACCTGCGCTTTTAAAGCGGTACCCCCAGGCAATACAACCATTTCCAGCATATCTTTTATTTCATGGGCAGTACGTGCACTAATCACCTGCACACCAACTGGCGGTTCTGGAAGCTTTAATAATGAAACCGGCTTCAATTCACCATCATTAGCAAATGCGGTATATGCCCTCGCTAACTGAAGTAACGTCACGCTTATTCCATTACCAAAAGACATAGTTGCCTGCTCAATTGGACGCCAAGTTTTATAATCACGCACACGCCCAGAGGCTTCACCAGGAAAGCCGATATTAGTCTTTGCCCCAAAACCCATTTGATTAAACATATTCCACATATCTTTAGACTCAAGCGACAGAGCAATCTTTGAGGCACCAACATTAGAAGATTTTTGTATCACCTCCGCCACTGAAAGAACACCATGGACATGCGAATCGTGAATAGTAGCTGGGCCAATTTTCAAAAATCCTGGTGATGTTTCTATTTTCGTATCTGGTTGATATTTACCAGACTCTAAACCGGCTGCTATAGTCATCGGCTTCATTGTCGAACCTGGCTCAAAGATATCAACAATAGCGCGATTCCTTGATTTTCCTTGAATATTCACCGGATTATTGGGATTGTAAGTAGGCACATTGACCATGGCCAATACTTCCCCAGTGCGGGCATCTAGTACGATGGCTGCTCCAGCTAAAGCATGATGTAACTCGACTGCTTTTACTAATTCGCGATGAGCTAAATACTGAATTCTGCGATCAATTGATAGCACAACATCACGGCCGTCTTGTGGCACCTTCACCGCAACCAAGTCTTCAATGATATGTCCAGATCTGTCTTTAATAACGCGACGACTCCCGTCCTTTCCAGACAAAGTCTTATTCATTGAATACTCAAAGCCTTCTTCACCTTTGTCTTCAATACCGTTAAAACCAACTAAATGTGCAGTGACATCACCAGCTGGATAGTAGCGCTTATATTCGCGCTGTAAGTAAACGCCAGGAATGCCAAGCTTCATCACTTGGGCACCCAATTCAGGAGATATGCGCCGTTTTAAATAAACAAACTCACGCTCACCATTTGCTAACTTTTGATTGATATATTCAATGTTTAATTGCAATAAAGAGGCAATTTGTTTAGTCTGTAAAGCATCTATTTTGACATCAGAGGGGTTAGCCCACACTGATTCTACTGGGGAGCTAACAGCTAATAATTCGCCATAGCGATCTGTAATCTTTCCTCGCTGTGCTGGCAGGATTAATGTACGACTATATCGGGCATCTCCTTTTTCCTGTAAAAATCGCTTGTGGTAACTTTGAAGGTAAATGCCACGCCCCAATAAGGCAGCAAAGCCTATCAACACCAACACCAACAAAAGTCGGCGGCGCCATGCTGGCAGCTTCACTGTAGCTAGCATATGCATTGCCATTATTGAGCGCCCCCATTCTCAGTTTTGCTAGATTTAGCTTTCACGCCTTCAGTTGCAACATTAATATCAACAACTTGCACCCGCTTTCCGTCTGGCACTTGCATCTGCAACTGCTGTGCAGCAATCATTTCTACACGTGAATGCATAGCCCAAGTGCTTTGCTCTAACTGCAATTGCCCGTATTCTTGATTGATTTGCTTGGCTTCTTGACCCAATTGCTCCAACTCAATATAAAGCTTACGCGCTTTATGTTGTGCATTCACTAAACCTAATGACGACAAAATTAAAGCACAAAAAAGCATAAGATTAAGTCGCGTCATAAGACCGCCGTTCTTTCAGCAACTCGGAGAACTGCGCTACGTGATCTTGGATTTGCCTTCACTTCTTTAGCACTAGGTTTGATAGTTTTACCCAAGCTTTTTAACTTTGGTTGTGGTAAATCGATTGCACGTACTGGAAAATTAGCTGGAAAATTATCCCGATCCACTTGGTCACGTACAAACATTTTCACTATGCGATCCTCAAGCGAATGAAAACTAATCACTGCTAATCGACCTTGCGGTGCTAACAAGGCCAAACATTGGGGCATTGTTAACGCAAGCTCCTCAAGCTCCTGATTGACGTAAATCCGTAAAGCTTGAAATGTCCGCGTTGCAGGGTTCTGCCCTGGCTCAAAACGCGTGACTGTACTTGCCACGACCTTGGCAAGCTCGCCAGTAGTGGTGATTGCGCGCCCGTCATTGCGCTCCTTAATAATCGACCTTGCAATCTGCTTAGCAAACCGTTCTTCACCATAATTTTTTATAACCTCTGCTAGATGTTGCTCTGTTGTATCAGCCAAAAATTCAGCTGCAGTTTTCCCGCTACTTTGATCCATGCGCATATCCAAAGGCGCATCATATCTAAAACTAAAACCCCGATTTGCCTCATCAATTTGTGGTGATGAAATGCCTAGATCCATTAAGATGCCATCAACTTTACTGATATCTAATTCAGCCAATCGAGTTTGCATTGCTGCAAAATGGCTATGTATCATTGAGAAACGCTTGTCCTGGATAGTCTTACCGGATTCAAATGCGCTTAGATCGCGATCAAATGCAATTAACCGACCTTGGGGGCCTAGTTGTTCTAATATTTTTTTGGAGTGCCCACCGCGGCCAAAAGTCGCGTCTACGTATGTTCCGCTAGGCTTAATTGCTAGGGCGTGAACAGCTTCTTCCAGCAAAACTGTAGTGTGCTTATTTTCTGAACTTAACTGAGAGACGGGCAATGACATGCTAGATAATGATGTTTCTGCTAACTGCTTTTCTGTTTTAGGCGTTTGTTCGACAGACGCAGATTTAAGAGACAGTAAGGCTTTTGCGGGCGCGTAGTTCACGCCCTTGATCACAGTGAAAACCCCTCTAGTTCTGCCGGCATTTCAAAGCCTTCACTATGCATAACCTGAATTAACTGCGCTCGCCAGGCCTCCATATTCCATAATTCGAAATGGCTTCCTTGTCCTACCAACATCACCTCTTTATTCAATTCTGCAAACTCACGTAATACTGGTGATATCAACATGCGACCAGCACCATCAATCACTACGTCTTCAGCAAAACCAACTAATAAACGTTGCAAGGCACTAGATTGCCTATCAAATGAAGATAATGCCATCATCTTAGCTTGAATAGGCTCCCATGACGGTTGTGGGTATAACAGCAAGCAGCGATGGGGATGTGCAGTCAACACTAAGTTTCCGGCACACTGAAGATGCAAAGCTTCCCTGTGCCTTGTTGGCACAGCAAGCCTGCTTTTAGCATCTAAACTTAATGAAGTGGCACCACGAAACATAATCTCGTTTTTTCCTTACATTTTCTACTTTTATATTAAAAGGCTTATTAGAGGACAATCTCGGTAAACTTGAAGCGCTAAACCATAAAGCAACTCAAAGATCAATTTCCCACAAAAACCCACTTCCCCCCACTAATCTGCACTATAGATAATAATATTGCACAATGCAAGCACTTTTTTACTATTTTTCCCATATAGGTCAATGACTTAGCGTATTTTTGTGATAAAAATAAAGTCGTTATAAATTAAGTACATACAAAATTATATGAATGTAAATTATGAGAATAGTTACGAAAGCAATTGAATTGCAATTGGCCTGACAATATTGGATAAAATCAAGCTGGGAAATGACTAATCAGTCGGAACGGATTAAGCGGAGTTTGATGAGGTTGGTGCTAAATCTACGCACACTGCTGATCAAGTCAACATGTATTAATACGCTTACGTGGGGGTTATATTTGAATTTTAATGGAAAGAGGATTGAAGCTGGCCGATAAGCCGGGTTCTGTAGGCTTTATTGCTAAAGCTGACAGTCATTCATCTAGGCGCATAATTACTTATGCGCTCAAGCAACCTACCCGCTGGCAGCGCGAGCAACGCCTT